>ERZ825670.2633-NODE-2633-length-16534-cov-4.453365_pt1 | contig 16534 bp, 13 predicted proteins | sample MGYA00519929_ERZ825670 | MGnify/ENA primary metagenome ERZ825670 (study PRJEB31778, sample SAMEA3449207) | human gut metagenome | biome: human gut; feature: human-associated habitat; material: faeces | place: United Kingdom | collected 2010/2012 ...
TTTATTATATATTAGATTAAAATAAGAATTAAGACTAAAAAGTATAAGGATTAATTATTAAAATGTGACAGAGAGCTAAGAGATACAAGATAAAAAATGCAGCTTAAAAAGTTTTATATAAATTTTTAAATTAAAATGTAAAATTATTCATATAAAAAATTAAATTGCGTTATAAAGGATTTTGGAGCTTAAGAGACAGTAAGAAAGGCTTGTGAGAATGTCTAAGAAAAAACCGATATATTTTTGCACGAAACTTTTATTTTGTGCAATGTTCCATATTTCTTTTTTTACACTTTTTCATATCTACTTCTACCTCTCTTCTATTGTTTATTTATGTGTGCAACAAAAAAGAGATTAAGTTACATTTTGGCCTAACACTTCTATTCTATCTAAATAATGTTATCCTGCCCAATTCCCTTATAATCGACTTATATAGTAAATAAAAAGAGCTTCTATGTATATAGAAACTCTTTTTTTCAAAATTATGTAAATTATATGCTATTTCTTCTTAGCTGGAGCTTTCTTAGTAGTTAAATCAGAAATTATACATGCAAGTAGTAATCCTCCTGCCAAAATCAAACATATCCTGACCATTTCTTCACTAATAGGTGGTGTATCTTTAACCTCATTTGTAACATTAGAGATAACTCCTCCAGCATTAATATTTACGCTATCCTCTATATCTGGACCATATTTAGCATATTCGTTTGTTAAAACATGTGGTGCTGAGCACTTACTTATAATATCTATTATAATAAAAATAGCAGCTATCACTATTAAAATTTTTTTCCAATATTTTGACAAAAAGTTTTTCATGCTTTTCCTCCTCTATTACTTTATAAATCACTAAAAACGTTATTTTTCAAATCGTTACACGAATATTATAATTCAGATTACATAATTTTACAAGATATTTGGTAAAAAATTTTGAAATCTTTATAAAATATTTTTTCTAAAACGGCTAAAAATATTTATGAGGTGATTTAATTGAAATATGTTTTATTAGCGATGGCATTGCTCACTTCACTTTTTTTAACTTCATGTCAAAATAACCAAAATGATGAAAATGTACCAAATACTTCTGGTAATTCAAGCCAAGATACAAACAATCATAATCTAAATACTGAAAGGTTATCTTATGATGATTACGTTCAACAATATAAAAATGTAGATAAAAGCGTAGATAATAACGATAAAGATGATAAATCAAATTATAATAACGACTCTACTGATAATAGTAAGATTATTGATATTAATGAAATTATTCCAGAAACAACAGATAATGCTTCAAAACTTGCTTCTTACTCCACTCCATTAAAAGGTAGCACAAAAGACAGAATAAACAATATAGAGATAGTTTGTAAAAGATTAAATGGTTTTATTCTTAAACCTGGAGAAACTTTTTCTTATAACGATACTGTCGGACCTTATGGACCAAGTGATGGATTTAAAGAAGCTACTATTCTTTTAAGTGACGGAACACATACAAAAGGATATGGTGGCGGTGTTTGTCAGCTCAGCAGTACTTTATATAACGTAGTTAAAAATATAGAAAATGTAGAAATTACTGAAAGACATCACCATAGCGCTCCGGTTTCTTATGTTCCTAAAAATCAAGATGCCACTATAAGTTTACAAAGCAATTTAGATTTTAGATTTATCAATAATAATAGTTATGGGATAAGATTTGAAGTTACTTGTTTAAATGGTAATGTAAATGTTTCAGCATATAAGGTATAGTGAGACACAAAAAAGGTACCACCCGAAAAGTGGTACCTACTAAATTTTACTTTATTATTCTTCAACTGGTCCTGCAACTGGATCTTCAGCTTTCGCATAAGCATCCAAAATTGCCTTTTGGATCATATCTCTAGTTTCAGAATTAATTGGATGTGCTATGTCTTTGAATTCTCCTTTTGGAGTTCTTTTACTTGGCATAGCAATGAAAGTATCATCAGCACTTTCGATAACTTTGATGTCATGTACAACAAATTGGTTATCAAATGTAACTGAAGCTACTGCTTTCATTCTGTTTTCAGAATTTACTTTTCTTAATCTTACGTCTGTGATTTCCATTAAAAATGCACGTCCTTTCTATTTCTAGTTGTTGTTGACACTTTAAGTGCCAACTAAATTAATATTACTCCAAATATTTCTAAAATCCTGCTTGTTTTTGCATTTTTTTGTAAAAATATAATTTGTTTACTAATATTTAGGACTTTAAACTTTATAGTAAAATGAATATAAAACTTTTAAAGCAAATCTAGTGCCTACCCAAGGTTTTATATGTATTCTACTAGAGAATTAAGCTTAATATATTAGCATAAAAAAACGACCTTACTAAATTTAGTAAAGTCGCTTTTTTATACCAATAAATTAGAATATTCTCAAAGCATCGCTCGAATATTTTTGATAGATGGCACAGAGAAATCTTGCAAAATCTCTGTTAGTCATCTTAATTAACATAGTAGCAATCAAAGTAGTTTTAAAAACGTCTTTGCTTATTTTTATATTTAATCTCTTTACATCCGAATTAGTGTTCAAACTAATTACAGTATTAAGTATGTCTGCCTTAAAGTTTCTAACCAGATATTCAAGGTTCTTGTCTTCGACATTGTTAATGTCCAGTTCCAGAATAATCGTATGCTTGTGTCTAAACCTCATAGGCATCAACCTTTCTCTGAATCTCGTGGACAATTCCATGAAGCTCACCACTGCTAATTTTTTCATAAACACAATCAGCAAGCTTCAGCTGAATTCTGGCTCGCTCAAGATTTTGACCATCATATTCAGTAGCAAAGTATTTATTGCCGTCGATATGATCTTTCAAAAATCTCATTCCAAGTTCCATAGCGATTACCCAAATCGATTCAGGAATAAGCTCAATTTCTGCGGTTGTGAGCTTACCACACATACCTTTGATATATCCTGTAACAAATTTTTCAAAAATTTCAGTAGAGAAAGAAACGTTATCGGTAGTTTTATCGTCTTCCGATGCAGTATTCGCAATCGAACGCAGTGCATCGCCAACATCGAAAAGACTGGTACCAGGCATAATAGTATCCAAATCAATCATGCAAATCGGCTCAGCTGTTGCCTTATCAAAGAGAACATTATTAAGCTTGGGATCATTATGGACAACCCTATAAGGGATAACTCCATTTTCGAGTGCATCCATAAGGATACTAAGCAAGTCCTCTTTATCCATAATGGCTTTAACATAGTCTTTGACAGGAATAACGCGCTGTGCTCTGTTATCGATAGTGTCATGAGCAACGGATACAAGCAAATCCTTATAACGTTTAGGCGTATTATGGAAATCAGGGATAGTCTCAATCAAGCACTTAGTATCAAAACCATCAAGTGAATTAGAAAAATTAGCAATAGCTTCTCCAAGCATAAAAGCATGTTTGGAGTTGATAATGCAAGGATAAACGTCCGCATCGATGTAATGGTACATACGCCAATGCTTAGAAGTATCATCGACAAAAATATACGGTCCATTCTGATGTTCTTCACAAACGTCATCCCGACACTTAATATAGTTAAGTGCAGTACCACCATTTTTTCTCACGAATTCAGTTACCAAAGTAAGATTGTTCATGAGACCAGCGGTATCAGGGAAAACATTGTTGTTAATGTGCTGCAGCAAGTATTCATGTCTTTTCACACCGTGTCTAATGGTAACCTTGTAAGTACCATTAATCCTACCACTACCAAAGCCTTCGATAATATCGATTACTCCATCTTCAAGCTCAAAGTTACGAGCGATGTTTGCAAGTTGACGGGTTTGCAAATAAGAAAGTTCAGCCATGTCTTTTCCTCCTCCTATAACCTGCTAAATTATTAAGCAGATGTGTCACTAAGTTCACCAACGCTGTGTATTTTAGCATAAAAACGCTCAAATGTCAAATTTGCGCTATGGTGTGATATTCGTTAAATTCAAACTTTTAGTAAATTCACTATCGTATTTTTCATATACTATTGTAAAGATTTGCTTATTTGGTTATAATATTAAAAGATTGGAGGAATTATTTTGTTATTAAATGATATAGATAAAAATAAGCCAATACATATGGTTGGCATCGGTGGAACAAGTATGAGCGGAATCGCCGAAATTATATTTAGCATGGGATATAAAGTAACTGGTTCAGATATGAATGAATCAACTGTAACTAAAAGACTTTCTGAAAGTGGAATACAAGTTTTTATAGGGCATAATGCTGAAAACGTTGAAAATGCCGGCCTTATTGTGTATACTGCTGCAATTAAAAAAGATAACCCTGAATTAATAAAAGCAGCTGAACTTAACATTCCACAAATGGAACGTTCTGAGTTTTTAGGTGAACTTACTAAGCTTTATGAAAAAACCATCTCTATTTGTGGAACGCACGGAAAGACAACTACAACGTCTATGATTTCGCTTTGTTTTATAAATGCACATAAAGACCCAACAATTCAAGTAGGTGCAGATTTAAGACAACTTGGAAATCTAAATTATAGAGTTGGTAATAAGCCTTATTTAATAATCGAGTCTTGCGAGTATGTTAGAAGTTTTTTGAAATTTCATCCTCAGACTGTAGCACTTTTAAACATTGAAGAAGATCACTTGGACTATTATAAAGATATAGATGATATTAAATCTGCATTTAGAGAATTTGTTTTGTCTGTTCCTGACGATGGATACGTAATAGTAAATTCGGATAGTAAAAATTCTATGGATGTTGTAGAGGGATTAAAATGTAAAGTTATAACTTGTGGAATCGAAAATCAAAATGCAGACTTTGTTGCACGTAACATTAGACTTCAAGAAAATGGGCATTACGAATTTGATGTTAGTTTTGATAGCAAACTATTCCCTATTAAGTTAAATGTTCTTGGATATCATAACGTTTATAATGCACTAGTTTGCATTGCAACTTCTATAACGCACGGTATCCCAATAGAAACAATTCAAACTTCGCTTTTAGATTTTACCGGTGCAAGCAGACGTTTTGAATATGTTGGTGTGGTAAATGGTGCTAAAATTTATGATGATTATGCACACCATCCTACTGAAATAAAAGCGACTTTAGAATCAGCACTAAAAGTCAAACATAATAAGCTTTGGGTTGTATTCCAACCGCACACTTATAGCAGAACAAAAGCTTTATTTAACGAGTTTGTAACTGCATTTGATAATGCCGATACACTTATTTTAACAGATATATATGCAGCAAGAGAAAAAGATGATGGAACTGTCTCTTCAAAAATGCTTGCGGACGAAATAAATAAAAAGAAAAAAAATTGTTTATATATTGCTACTATCGAAGAAGTTGCTGATTATTTAAAAAATAATGTTCAAAAAAATGATATCATATTAACAATCGGTGCTGGAACTGTAACTAAAATTGGATATATGATAAAAGAATAAACAAAATGAGCTATGTACTAGAAAATAGTATATAGCTCATTTTGTTTTTTATATATAAACGAGGATTTATATTATAAACACTTTTAATATTTAGGTGTTCTTGCTTTTGCATCTAATTTTTGAAGCATTTCTGGGTCATCTAAAGCTTTACCCGTTCCAATAGCAACGCAAGAAACAGATTCTTCTGCAATCATTACATTAATTCCAGTTTTTTCTTGAAGTAGCTTGTCTAGTCCATGAACTAAACATCCACCACCTGTCATATATATACCCCTGTCGCTTATATCTGCAGATAATTCTGGAGGAGTTCTTTCAAGAATAGAAAGAACAGCTTCAACAACTTGTGCAGCAGGTTCTTTTAGTGCTTCAAGCATATCATCAGAATTAACAACCAAATTAACTGGAAGACCTGTTGCTAAATGTCTTCCTCTAACTTCCATTTCTAATCTTTGCATTCTTGGATAAACACAACCAATGTTGATTTTCAAATCTTCAGCAGTTCTATCTCCTATAACAACATTGTATCTTTTCTTTATATATTTTATTATGTATTCATCAAATTTATTACCAGCAACTTTAATAGATGTACTAACAACAGCCCCACCAAGAGAAATGATAGCGATATCTGTAGTACCACCACCCATATCCACAACCATGCTACCACATGCTTTAGATATATCTATTCCTGCACCAATTGCTGCTGCGATAGGTTCTTCTATCAGATATACCTTTCTTGCACCAGCTTGTGAAGCAGCATCAACTACAGCTTTCTTCTCTACTTCTGTAACACCTGATGGTACACATACCATAATAGTAGGAGCAAATATAAATTTGCCACAAACTTTATGTATAAAATATTTAAGCATTTTTTCTGTTACGGAATAATCTGAAATTACACCATCTTTAAGAGGCCTTATTGCAACTATATTTCCTGGAGTTCTTCCAAGCATGCGTCTTGCTTCCTCTCCTACAGATAATGCTTCGCCAGTATCTCTATTAATAGCAACCACTGATGGTTCTCTAAGTACAATTCCTTTACCTTTTACATAAACAAGAACGGTAGCAGTTCCCAAGTCAATTCCTATAGATTGACCAAATCCAAACATCAGTATCACTCACTTTCTGTTACATTCCTATTACGCATTTATTACGTTTCTGTTACAATTATATTACATAGGTTTTTAAATAGCAAACCTTTTTTATAAATATTTTAAAAAATTTCAATCGCGTTATCCAAATGGAAAGAATATATTAATACCTTAACAACATTCTTACCAGTTAGACTTTCTAGAGCCTTTTTATAGTAATCAAGTTGAGGTTTATATTTCTTTATAAATTCATCTTTTGAATCCAAATGATCTGTTTTGTAATCGACTAAAACTAATCCATCTTCGTTTTCGTAATACAGGTCGATAACACCTTGAATTAAAATATCATCATTTTTACTTTCATCATCAACTTCATAGAGATCTCCAACTTTCATAGATAAATTAAACGGCATCTCACGCCAAATATTTTTAGCTTTTAGTATTTCACTATACAAATCTGTTTTTGCAAATTGCTCTAAATATTTTCTTACACTTTTTCTATACTTCTCTTCTAGACTATTTAATACTTCATCAAAATTTAATTTTTCAAAATCTAAACGTTGCATTACGTTATGAAGAAGTGTACCAAAGTTAGTTCCTGCTTCTAAACTTTCATCCATAAATACAGGTGATACTGCAAGCTCTTCATCTCCCACTGAATTTTCTGATAGTTCGTCACCTAATCGTTTTAATTCTGTTACTGTAATTTTAGATGGTAACTTCGTAGAACAACTATAAGGATATTTCCATGAAAACTTATTTTCTATTGTTTTATATTCATCGGTAATTTTAAATTCATTTTCTATATTTGAAATAAATCTCTTAAATGTAGTTTCATCCTCTTCTTCCTTTAACATCAAAACATCTTTATAGCTCCAATTTAAAAGTTTCCATTCATTAGTCGTACTAAGAACTGTTCCACAAATCCAATCAGCAAATGAGCTTGCTGTACTTACAAGATAAGGTGTTTGCTTTTTACTCCATTTATCCATCTTTTTTTGAATACCATTATCTAATACTGTTACAATGAGCTTTTCCCTCGCTCTAGTAAGAGCAACATACAAAATTCTCATTTCTTCAGATAAACATTCTTCTTTTATTTTTTGTCTTAGTGCTATCTTAGGAATACTTTCATAAGTTACTCTATTTTCTAAATTTATTACATCGGCACCAAATCCCATATCTTGATGCATTATTATTTGATTTCGTTGGTCACGTTTATTAAACTTTCTTGCTGCTCCAGATAAAAATACAATTGGGAATTCAAGTCCTTTACTTTTGTGAATACTCATTATTCTAACAACGTTATCGCTTTCGGAAATACTTTTACTGCTGCTCATATCCCCATTTGTCTCTTTTAAATTATCCATAAATGTTATGAAATTAAAAAGTCCACGATAACTCGTACTATCGTACTTCTCTGCCTTTTCTAATAAAGCATCTAAATTTTTAGTACGAATATTTCCATTTGGCATAAGTGAAATATAATTATAGTAGCCGGTTTCGTTATATAAAAGCCAAATAAGTTCTCCTAAACTTAAGTATTTAGATTTTTCTCGCCAAGTAGAGAGATCATCTAAAAATCTTTTAACTTTTTCATTACCATTACCAGCATTTTTTTGCATTGCTTCAAAGAAACTACAATTCTTATCAACGAGTCTTATATCTGTTAGCTCATTCGCTTCAAAATCGCCTATTTTAGATCTTAGCACAGCAAGTAATGGAATATCTTGATATGGGTTATCTATTATCTTTAAAAGCGACATCATGATTTGTACTTCCATTTTATCAAAATACCCAGAATTAACATCTGCAAAAACAGGAATATTTCTAGCGGATAATTCGGCAACGAAACTATCTGCATAATTTGTAGTTGCTCTAAGTAGAATAACGATATCTCTATATTCTGCTTTACGCATAGTTTTAGTTTTCTTGTCGTATATTTCAAAATTTCCGAACAAGTTCAGATATTCTTTTACTTACAACTCTAGCTTCTAACTGTGGCTTATCTTCGATGTCATCTTCTATATCTTCCAAGTCTTCATCTTCAGTTAAACCTTTTTCAATAAAATGAATTTCGGCTTCTTCGCCCTTTTGAGGATAATACTCTGCACCAAATTTTAGATATTCGTTTTCATCGTAATCAATTTCGCCTACTTCTTTTGACATTGTATTTTTAAAAATAAAGTTACATTCATCTATAATATTTTCGTTACTTCTAAAATTTTTGAAAAGAAGTATTTTCTTACTATCGTTAATACTTGCACTATCTAGTAATTTATAACTATTATATTTCTCTAAAAAAAGTTCTGGCCTTGCTTGTCTAAATCGATATATGCTTTGTTTAACATCTCCAACCATAAAAATATTTCCACGAGAAATTTTATTTAAAATGAATTCTTGAATCAAATTACTATCTTGATACTCATCAACTAAAATCTCTTCATATTGTGATTTATACATATTTGCAACATTTTCATTATTATTTAACAGCTCTAAGCAAATATGTTCCATGTCACTAAAATCAACAAGATTTTTTGCTCTCTTCTTTTCTTTAAATTTTTCTCCAAAACTTATCACAGCATTTGAAACTTCAGTTAAAGTATTATGCAAAAACTTTATATCTGAAAATATCTCATCTGAAGAAGAAATAAAAACTTCATCTTTTAAAAATTTATTTATTTTATCTTTCATTTTGTTTCTTGTCGATTTTACTTCTTCTGCAGTATCTTCATCAACTTTAGGAGCACGTTTCAAGCTTGAAAATTTTACTTTAGAAATTTCATCATAAAAATCATCCCAAGAAACATTATTTATCCTTAATGCTTTTAACTGTAAAATATCATCTTGAATAGTTAGAAGATAGTTAGTTGCCTCACTATTGTCTTTTAGTTCTTCTCCTAAAGTTTCAAGTTCTTCTATTGTGCCTAATATTTCTGTTCTTGCAAATTTAATTAGTTCTTTACCCCAAATAGTTTCACCGAAATCTTTTTTGTCTGTAACATTATACATTTCACATTTTTCTGTCAGCCACTTTTCTGGAAAAGGACTGCTTTGTATAAAATTATAAATACTAACTATAAGATTTCTTAAGCCTTCGTCAGATTTGTTATCACTATATAAATCTACAATTTCTGAACCTGATTCATATAGTTCTTCTAAAACTTCGTCAAGTGCTTCAAGTTTCAAAAGTTCATTTTCTGTGGTGTCGCATATTCCAAAATTGGGATCTAAATCTAAATTAAAAAAATTATCTTTAATTACTTTTTTGCAAAAAGCATCGATAGTCATTATACTAGCTTTATTTAGTAGTAGAATTTGTCTGTTAAGTTCAGGATGTTCATCCATATTGTTATATATAGCATCTTGAATACGTTCACGCATCTCACTTGCAGCAGCATTAGTAAAAGTAACAATCAAAAGTTTATCGATATCTATTTTATCTTTTATTACTTTTTGAATAATTCGTTCAACAAGTACAGCTGTTTTACCACTACCTGCACCAGCAGCAACTAAAAGCTTGCAATTTTTTGTTTCTATCGCTTCTTTTTGTTCTTTAGTCCACTCCATCAATTCGTTTCCTTTCTACATATTTTCAAGTGATAGTTGTTCAAAAACTTGATCATTTTTTAAATCATTTATAATCTTAAATTTGTTTCCTAGTTCCTTATCAAATCTACAAATAAGTTTGTAATCACAAAACTCACAAGCTGATTTACTTTTCTTTTTAACCGGTTCATTTTTTATATTGCCGTTTAATATTTCATCGCCCATTTGCTTTAGTATTTTTTTCATGTGATTTCTAAGCTCAGTAAATTGTTCTTTTGTAGCAACAGGAACTTTAGATGTAAATGTACCATCTTTTTTTACAGATAAATCTAAAACACTAGATTCATTAGTCATGTTAGTATCCATAGCCTTTATAAGCCTTGCGTCAGACAGTATTACACCTTTCATTCTTAATTTTTTATTAATCTCTTCTTCAATTTCTTCTTTTGAAATATTTTTCTTTGTCTTCATAATTGGGTCATCTAATTTAAGATATAACATACCTCCAGGAAGTAAATCTTTTTCCATAGCGGCATCTAAATATACCAAAAGTTGAAGTTGCAATCCATAATATATGTCTGATAATTTTAGTTCTTTGTTGTATGATTTATAATCTATTATTCTTATAAACTTGCCTTCTTCCGTTTTTGCAATATCTATTCTATCAATTTTACCATTTAGCAAAAGCTTATTACCATCGCTTAGCTCAATTTCAACTGCAGATAAACTTTTATCTTTTCCAAACTCTACTTCGCTTCCAGATATCTCAAACTCGCCATTTCTTATATGATTTACAATTACCCATATAACTCTCTTTATAACTCTTTTTAGTCGAACAACTAGTCTTTTCATTTGATTTGAACTATTAAAAATATTATTTTTAAAATCCACCAATAGTTCGTCAACTAACTGTGATACTATCTTTTCAGTTTCATCTTTTTTAATTTCTCTCAAACTAATATTATTTTTAATTACGTACTCTGAAAACCTATCTATTATCTCGTGCAAAAATAGTCCAATATCTGGTGTGTCTAATTTAAAAACTTTTCTTTCTTTTAATTTCAAACCATATTTTAAATAAAACATATACGGACAATTTGCAAAAGTTTCTAGCCTAGATACACTTGTGTTCATTTCCGCCCCATACAATTTTTGAGAATGAACTTTATCTAAATATTCAATTGTATTTGTATAATCTAATCCACTTTGTGCCTTTAATAAATTTGTATTATCATTTTTCAAATACCATAAATATGCTTCTTTCCATACCTCTCCTATCTCTTCTCCATCATAATATTTTCTAAGATTATATAAAGTATCATTTAAACTTGATTTAGCAGTATAAACATCTGTAGAAACAGACATTATATTACTCTTTACTTTCAACTTAGGAAAAATATTTTTAAGTTGATTTATAATAGACGAAGCTCTAAGTGCACTACCATCACTATCTTGAGTTGGAAAAGAAATATATATTTCTTCCGACGGAGTTGTTAAAGCTTTATAAATATTAAAATTTTCTTCTAAAAGTAATAACTTCGTATTTTTTGCTAGCTCAACACCGGACTCTAATAGCGAATCTCTTTCATCGTCGCTTAAAAAACCTTCACTTGAAAAAGGCATTGGAAATACACCGTCATTTACACCTATTACAAAAAGTATTTTAACATTAGAATTTCTAGTCCTAGAAATATCTCCAATCATGACATTATCATTACTTGTTGGAAGAATTCCTATTTGATGCATTGAAATACCTTCAATCAAAATGTTTTTAAAAGTGTCAAAAGACATTTGTTCATTTCCTAGTGTATCAACAAGCTCATCTAAAAGCTCCATAAAAATATTCCAAACTCTCACATAAGTATTTGCTATTTCTAAGTCACGACTAGAAACATTTGGATTATTTTTTATACTATCGACTGTGTTATTTATTTTTTCATACACTTTAATGGAAACTAAAAATTGATAAAGTGCGGTAGCAATCTCTTTTGCAGTTTTTTTGCCCTTAAAACTATCTTTAAAATCAAGTATAGGATCTATTACTTTTTTTCTTATTAAATTTATCTTTTCTAAATTCGGATCTGCAAGTTCGAAGTCATTAAACCACTTATTACCTTTAATTCCATACTGTAATATATAGTTTTCCAATATATCAATATCATTTATATCATCTACATTTGTTAAACCTGTCTTTAAATAGTTAAAAACATTCTCATAGGCAAAATTTTTAGAGATAATGTCAAAAAGAGACAAAACTAGTGTAAGTAGCGGTTGCATAGCTAGTTCTTTTTTATCATCAAAAAAATAAGGAATATTGTAATTTTTAAAAATCCTATTAAACAATGTTTTGTAAGAATCAATATTCTTAGTTAGAATAGCAATATTCTCGTATCTATAATTTTCTTTTTGTATTTTATTTAAAATTTCTTTTGCCACATTTTCAATTTCTGAGTCAGGAGAGTTTTCTTGTGTTACATGAATTTTTTGGATATCCTCTAAATATTTTTTTGGCGGATATTTAAAAATATTTTCTTCCAAATGTAAAAGTTCTTTCGTTTTAAATCTGTATATTTTATCTAAATTAATAATCGTAACATTTTGAAACTTTTCAAGCTTACTTGCACATTTTTGATTTATCGAAAAAAGTTCAGCAGACTTGTCTAAAGTCAAAGTAACGGTTACATCTGCTACTTTGTCTAACTCAGACACAATACTAAACTCTTGAGGAGTGAAAGAATCAAAACCATCAATCCATATTTTTGCTCCATTAAGCATCTTCGATTTAGAAATCAAATATGAAAGAACAGTTAGTCGACTATCTGTATCAATATAGTTTTCTGAAATCCTCTTTTCAAACTTCTCATATATAATTGACAAATCATGTAACTTCATTTCTAAATATTTATTCTGAGTTTTAATGTTTTTCAAATCTTCACAAGAAACATTATATCGTTTAAACTCAGAAATCATATTAGTTACAGTATCAACAAGACCTCTATTTTTATTTACACCTTTTAGAAGTGTCAAATTTTTACTTTCTTCAAGCATTATATGATAAACAAGCATGGCTTTAGAAGCCTTGCTAAAGGCATTTTTATTAAAACCAAGTTCGCTAAACACACGATAAGAAAGCCTTTTAAAACTTAAAACTTGGATATTTATAGTTCCATTTTTAGATAGCATATTAGATAATTCAAACTCACCAGCCAAAGAATACTGCTCAGGAACAATATATATATACGTTCTACCAAGATTTTCGTTTAGACATTCTTTAATTTCATTCATACAAAAATAACTCTTACCACTACCAGCTCTACCATAAACGAGTTTCATCTACTCCTCCTCATTTTCATTTTGAATATCATTTACATTTTCTTTTGCTACATCATTTTGCTTATTTTTATTTTCATTTTGTATGACATTCAAATCTTCTGATATACCGTCTTGATTATTTTTTCTTTTATCTTGCACGACATCCAAATCATCTGATACGCCGTCTTGCTTATTTTCTTTTTCAATTTGCATGACATCCAAATTTTCTGATGAATCATCTTGCTCATTTGCTTGATTTTCAGTATCATCCGAAATTTCCAATTGATCAATTTCTTCCTTAAGCTTTGGCAAATCAGGCAAATCTTTCAAAGAAGTGTAACCAAACATCTTCAAAAATTCATCCGTCGTTTGATACATCATCGGTCTACCAGGTGCATCCATTCTTCCAGCTTCCTCAATAAGATTATATTCAAGTAACTTATTCATCGCACTATCAGAAGAAACCCCTCTTATCTTCTCCATCTCAGCCCTTGTAACCTTAGGATTATATGCAACAATAGCCAAAACTTCTAAAGCAGCCTGCGATAAAGTAGGCTTTGGTCTATTGTCTAAAAGTTTACAAACATAATCATAATAAACCTCTAAAGTAGCAAGTTGATAAGCATCATTAAGTTTCACAAGTTGGATGCCACTCTTTCTTTCAATCAAATTCATTTCTAAAGTCTGCAAAGCACCCTTAACTTCATCTTTATCATTTTCCAAAATTTCACATAACGATTTTAAGCTAACAGGCTTTCCAGCAGCAAAAAGCAAAGCCTCCACAGCCCCAACTAACATTTCATTATCCATACAACAAATCTCCTCTTTAATCAATATAGAACCATTCTACACAAATCGTCAATTTTTTTCAAGTTTACATACAAGTTATTTTAGAAAAATAACTTCAAATTACTGTTACCCCCAAAAACTTCGATAAAAATAACAAGCTTAATAATTGCAAGGACCGTCCCTTTTTCTCAAAAATGAGAATTTTCCTCCGTCCCTTTTTCTCGCCGTCCCTTTTTCTCGGAATTTTTCCTCCGTCCCACTTTTCTCGCCCAGTTTATTTAACAAATAGGATTCGCACTAAGCTTTATAATAAGTTTCATGTTATCATCTTTAGCTGCAATATTCTTTCGTATCGCACCGCATTTATCACACCTATAAATAATAACATATCCCTTTTTAGGATTATCCATAACACTAATTGGAACCAAATTTCCTTTGCATTCCTCTAGTCTGTCTCCTGGATTTTTATCGACATGTTTCGAATATAAACACTTATTACAATGGTCTCTACATGTATATCCCAAAGGTTTTACATGTTCACCACAATTTTCACAAATAAACTCTTCATCTATTTTCGTAAAATTTCCCAATTTTAATATCTACCTCACTATCTATAAAAACATCCGCCACCAATAAATTCACGAATTATAGAATTTATTGGAATATCGTCCTTTTCAATTGGTAAGAAATATCCTAAAAATTCATATAATCTTTTGGCTTCAGAAAACTCTGGTTCATCTCTTCCAACATCTGCTAAAAGTGGCTCAACATAAGTTTTCAAAACAGCAATCTCATAAACAAGTGAAGAATTAAACATTACATCAGCTTCTTCTTGATATGGGAAAATATACTTTTCTTCTCCTCTTCTAACAGATGGCCACATCTTCAAAGTTGCTGTAGCAGAATGGCTACGATATTTACTATCTCTTAACATTCTTCTCAAAAGTCTAGAATCTGTTGTAGAAATTCTATTATAATCATCAATATTTAAAGCCGTTAAAGCACTAATATATATTTTAAATTTCTTACTTCTAGGAATAGACTCTGTTAATTTTTCATTAAGACCATGAATACCCTCAATAACCAAAACTTGATTTTCTTTTAGTCTTGCAAAATTACCTAAATATTGTCTTGTACCAGTTGCAAAATCAAAAGTTGGAAGACTCACTTCTTCACCATTCAAAAGTGCTGTTAATTGCTCATTAAATAGCTTAACGTCAATAGCTTCAAGGCATTCAAAATCATAATTGCCGTCTTCATCTCTAGGATTTTCTTTTCTATTTACAAAATAATTATCCATCGACAAAGTAACTGCTTCTATACCATTTACTCTTAATTGAATTCCAAGCCTTTGAGCAAAAGTTGTTTTTCCAGAAGATGATGGACCAGCAATTAAAACAATTCTCTTTTCTCTATCACTTGCAATCATATCTGCAATATTTGCAAGCTTTTTCTCATGCAAAGCTTCAGAAATACGTATTAAATCAGCAATTTTACCCGACTTAACCCAAGCATTAAGCTCGGATACATTTGCTACATTTAAAGCTTTGTGAAGTCTATCGTAATCATCAAAAGTAGTATATAATTTTTTAGTTTCCGTAATCTTTTCAACCACAGTTGGATTAGAACGTCTAGGATAAACAATAATAAAACCTTTTTCATAATTCATAATATCGAAATACTTTATAACACCTGTAGAAAGTGGCATTACACCATAAAAATAATTTATAGTCTCGCCACAAGCATAAACAGAAACATGAGATTTCATTCTGTTACCTATAATTCCAAGTTTATCATCTCTACCATCTTTTTCATATAAGTTCTTTGCTTCTTCTATAGTTAAAACTCTCTTTTCAAAATGTATATCCTCATTTACGATTTCTCTCATACGTTTTTCAACGTTTTCAATCATCTCATAAGTAATCTCAGCTCCATCTTCAGCCTCGCAATAAACACTATGTCCAAGAGAATAATTAACAGTAATTTTTAGTTCAGGATATACTTCTCCAAAAGCCTTTAACATAATAAAAGTTAAGCCTCTAACATATATTCTGCTACCATCAGCAGTAGTGTAATCTACAATATCAAAATTGCAATCTTTCTTCAAATTAGCATCATCTAAAGACTTAACTTCATTAGATATTTTACAAGCCATAACTGTATTTAAATCAACATCTATATTATTTTTTATAAAATCAAGCGCAGAAATTCCTTCTTCCACTTCAAAAACTTTATCTTTATAATTTACTTTTATCACAAGCAAAACCACCTTTCTTACATATAGATATTCTACATGAAGAGAACTTAGAAGTCAAGAAACGAGAAAATGGGACGGTGAGAAAAAGTGAGAAAAAGGGACGGAGGAAAATTCTCATTTTCGAGA
>ERZ825670.2641-NODE-2641-length-16485-cov-4.474376_pt1 | contig 16485 bp, 9 predicted proteins | sample MGYA00519929_ERZ825670 | MGnify/ENA primary metagenome ERZ825670 (study PRJEB31778, sample SAMEA3449207) | human gut metagenome | biome: human gut; feature: human-associated habitat; material: faeces | place: United Kingdom | collected 2010/2012 ...
TCCTGCCACATCTGCGGCTCGGTGAAGTTCACGAAGTCGCGGGTGATGGCGTAACGCACCTGAGCATAGGAGCTATTGCCGGTTTTGTCGTTCTTGACCGGAGTGGTACGGGTGTCATCAGTGAACATGCGGGAAGAGAAGAACACCACGTAAGCGTTCAGGTCATCATCCCAGTAAGCTTCCGGCGCCCAGGTCATACCGGCGTTCGGCGTGTTGATGGTGATGCCGCCGTTGCCGTCGCCGTTGGTACGGGTCCAGTTCATCATATCGGTGGACTCGTAGACCTCAACTTTCCGAGAACCGTTAACCTGGTTCTGGCTCCAGCCCATTGACGAGACCTTGAGATCAGTGGCAATCAGGTAGTACTTGTCGCCTTCGTGGGAACGCAGCACGAACATGTCACGCAAGCCACCCGTGTCTGCATCATTGGTAAGTACCGCCTGGCCATTGTTGCGAGTCTTAAACGTGAAGAAATCGTTCTTCTCAGTGGAAGCCACCCAGGCCTTTTCTCCACCGTTGCTGTCGCTCTCAAAAGTGACGGCCGCATAGCCGGTGTCAGGCGCGATGCGGGTCTTCTCCTTGACAGTGACCTCGATGGTCTTGGTGACCTTCTCACCGCCGTTGTAGGAAGCGGTGGCGGTCAGCGTAACCGGCTTGGAATCACCGTCGCCGTAGGCCGGACGATTGATGATGCCAGCACCACGATACGGGTCATCGGCACCAGTGGTCTTGTTTTCGTACTTCTCGTTAGTGGACGTAATGAGCTTCTCGTCCGAGGACTTCCACGTAATCGCCGAGCCGTTCTTGGTGCCCTTGGCGACTAGCGGCAGATTCTCGGCCGCCGGAACTTTCAGCGCAGCAATCGCGGCATCGAGGTCGGCTGCGGCGGCGTTCTGGGCGTTCATCGGCTCAACGGTGACGGGCAGTTCGGCCTTCACACCACCCAGCTCAGTGGTGGCGGTGATGGTGGCAGTACCAGCCTTGACGCCGGTTACAGTACCGTCTGCGGCGACCTTGGCCACGGACTCATCGGAGGAGGACCAGGTGACGTTCTTGCTCACGGCGTCGTCCGGAGTGACGGTGGCGGTGAGCTTGGTGGAGTCCTTCTCAATCCGGGTGAGCTTGTTGTTCACCACACCGGTGCCGGAAATCGCAACGGCGGTCGGCATGGTCAGGTCAGCGCCCCTGTAGACCTTGATGTCATCCATTGCACCATTCCAGTACTCATCGACGGAGTAGAACGACTTGCCGATGTAGGCGGTGGTCGCGCCGAGATCGCTCATCTTGATGCCGGTGTTGGCCTTGAAAATAATCAGGGCATTGTTGCGGAACACGGCAAGGTTGGTGCCGTCCACGACAATCTTGTAATCGGCCCAGCTGTTGTCGTTGCCGGAAACGGTGACCTTGGATCCCTGTTCGTTACCCCAGTTGTTGTTGGAGATAACGCCCTTGATGGCGGTCTTGCTGTTGTAGAACATCAGGTACTTGTTGGCGTTGGCCTGATCGGTGGTGTTGGCGTCGTTCGAGCCGTCCTTGCCGACGATGAACGAGAAGAACTTGCCGCTGTCGTCGTGACGAGTCTTGGACGCGAACTCCAGAGTGAAGGAGTCGCCCGCATCCTTGAACAGCTGGTCATCGATCTGGGCGTACTGGCCATCGCCGCGCAGTGAGAGCGCCTCGTTGTTGCTGCGGTCACCGTACTGTTCGATCTTGGCGCCGTCCTTCAGCGTCAGGTTGTACTTGCCGGTCGAATCGGCAATCGCGCTGTTCGTGGTGCCGTTTTTGCCCGTGAAGTCCCAGCTGGCGAGCAGCGTCGGTTCAGCAGCCTTAGTAGTCTGCACTGTCGCGGTATCGGTTGTCTGTGGTTGGGAATCTTCCGATTCCATGGCATACGTCGTCGGAACTACTGCCACCATCGTTGATATTGCAATCAACGATGCTGCCATCTTCTTCCAATGCTTCACCGCATCTCTCCTTGTCCTTTGCCTCGACCCACTTGTCGGGCGTCTCGTTCGTCTCTACGTGAACGCAAACATTATTTGCGATGATACCATTACGGCACTGAGACTCAGTGTGCCAGATTCCTTATGCATATAAGCACTTACGGGGGCAGCCGCCCAGCCCGAACACACCCCCCGTATGTCCAAAAGCCCCCTTCCAAGCCAATCACTAATACCCCCTCAATCGGCACCCCGCTCCGCCAGCCGCCCCAAACTGTTATCAATTTGTTATCTTTACCGCGCTTGCGTGGACAGAGAGCGCTCAGACCTCGAAGATCGCCGCATATTCGCGAGAGAACCCGCCTAGTCAATGAGATATGGATTGAAAACACGCTCGGTGACGGGGATATGGAGCATCAGCATGGTGCCGTAACCAAGAATCACCAGCAGGAACAGTCCACCGGGCATGTAGAACCAGCTGGCCACCAGCAGCGTCACGAACACGGCATCCACGATGACTAGGGCCACGGTCATCGCGATGTGGGAGATGCCGAAGATGAAGGCGTTCTTCAAGGTGCCGGCCACGGTGTTCTCGAAGCGTGCCTGAAGCGCGAACACCCATTCGAAACCGATAAGCCAGAGGATGGTCAGCGCGAATTTGATGATGAGCAGCGGCGTGATCTGCAGGACGATCCATGACCAGACCAGTGCAATCAGCACCACCAAGAACGGCAGCCACAGCAGTGTGGCTTTGATGAAGTTGGCTTTGAATGACTTGAAGTAGTTGGCGGTTACGCCTTTGCCCTCGCCCTCGATGGAGCGGCGGCAAGCATCATGGCCGGCGGTCAGGGCCGCACCGATGGTGATGAGCGGAATCGAAGTGACCAGCATCAGAATGTTGATCCATACGCCGTCAACAAGATTGCTCCACGCGCGCATGAATTTCGAGTCCGGTGCCAGCCAGTTCATCAACTACTCCTTGTACAGCTTTTGGCTCCCCTCAGGGAGGGGAGCCAAATTGTCGGGCTCAACCCTTGACCGCTCCGCCTTCGGCCCTGCAATTACGGACTCGCCTACGACGAGGCTCATCATTAGCTTCGCCGCTGTCGCGGCTCAGCCTGGAGCCTGCTGGAAGCCCACTGGGCTTCCAGCCATGGGCTGACGACGCGAGTCGTCAGCCCTTGACGGCTCCCGCCATGACACCAGAGACTATATACTTCTGGCATACCAAGTAGAAGACGATGATGGGGATGATGGCCAGCACCAGGCAGGCCATCATGGCGCCCATATCCACGGAACCGTAGCCGCCCTTGAGGTATTGCACGGCGACCGAGATGGTCTTGTACTTGCCGAGGTCGAGCGTCAGGTACGGCAGCAGGTAGTCGTTCCAGATCCACATGGCTTCGAGGATGGCCACCGAGACGATCGACGGCTTCATAATCGGCACCACGATCTGGAAGAAGATGCGCGGCACTGACGCGCCGTCGATCATGGCGGACTCCTCAAGCTCCTGCGGGATGCCCTTGATCACGCCAGTGAAGATGAACACGGCCAGACCGGCACCGAAACCGAGGTACACGATGCACAGGCCCCACGGGGTATTGAGCTTCAGCATGTCGGCGATCTTGGAGAGGGTGAACATCACCATCTGGAACGGCACGATCATATTGAACAGGAACAGGGTGTAGAGCAGCTTCGCGGCCCAGTTGTTCACGCGCACGATCCACCATGCGCACATCGAGGTGCACACCAGAATCAGCGCCACCGAGCCGACGGTGATAAGCAGCGTCCAGCCGAAGGAAGCGAAGAACTGCGTGGTCTCGATGCCGCGCACATAGTTCTCAAGTCCTACAAACGCTTTGCCGGCAGGCAGGGAGAACGCGTTCTTGGAGATGTACGCCTTCTGCTTGAAGGAGTTGATCAGCACCAGGACGATCGGGAAAATCCAGAACAGGGAGACAACGGCAAACAGCACGGTCCATAATGCGCCATGCTTCACAGGCTTGTTCTCGTTCATCAGGCTGCCACCTCCTTGCTCGTGGTGAGCTTGTTCTGAATCAGGGCGATGACCGCGACCAGGATGAAGAACAGCACGGCCTTCGCCTGGCCGACGCCTTCCCAGCCCATACGGCCGTAGAAGGTGCGGGTGATGTTCAGCGCCAGACCTTCAGACATGTTGCTCGGCGCACCGTTGGTCAATGCGAGGTTCTGATCGTAGAGCTTGAAACCGTTGGTCACGGTCAGGAAGGAGCACACGGTGATGGACGGCATCATCAGCGGGATGATGATGCGGAACATGGTCTGCCGTCCGTTGGCGCCGTCCACGGCCGCGGCCTCCAGCACATCGGTGGGCAGGGCTTGCAGGCCGGCGATGTAGATGATCATCATGTAGCCGATCTGCTGCCAGCACACCAGGATGACCAAGCCCCAGAACCCGTAGGACGCCTTATAGGTCAGGGCGCGGCCCCAGTGGGCTAGTACGCCGTTCAGGAGCAGCAGCCAGATGTAGCCCAGGATGATGCCGCCGATAAGGTTCGGCATGAAGAATACCGAGCGGAACAGCGTGGAGCCCTTGATCGCCTTGGTCAGCATGTAGGCGATGGCGAAGGCGATCACGTTGATCACGATGGTGGTCACGATGGTGAACGCGGTGGAGAAGCCGAGCGCGTGCAGGAATTCCTTGTCTTTCAACGCTTTGCCATAGTTCTTAAGCCCCACCCATTCACCGTCGGTAACGGTGGTGAATTCGCAGAAGCTTAAGTAGACGCCCATGATGAAGGGCACCAGGAACCCGATGATGAATGCGGCGAATGTGGGGAGCGCGAACAGCGCCCACCATCTGCGTATCGCCTTGCCAGCCATGCTGATCATGACTTTTCCTCCTCCTTGAGTCCGCTGCGTTGTGACACTGCATCGTGCGCCGGCTGCGGAGTTCAACTCAATGCGAGCTTGCCGATCGAGAACCGCATGCACGGCCTGTTCTCGTTCAAGCCTATGTTCATAGTAAACGTCGAATCATTATATGTCAAACGTTGTCATTTTAGGCGTTTCAAGTTCGAGCACACTCCGGCTCCAGCAATCTTCTTTCACCTAAGATAATGGCTATATAAAGCCAATCTAACGCCGACATAGACACTTTGCAAACGTTTGTAATACAATCGTTGTCATCGCCGCAGATCAATCAATCAGCATGTACACTGGAGTCAGTTGTGCATGTGTATTGCGATTTTCCATTCAACGCAAGGGGGCTGCAATGGCTACGAGCATTCAGGATGTCGCCCGCGAGGCCGGCGTCTCCATCTCCACCGTCTCACGTTCCTTCACCAGGCCGGATCTGGTGTCGGCCAAGACCCGCGAGCGCGTGCTCGCCATCGCCGACAAACTCAATTTCTCACTCTCCCGCTCGGCTGCGGCCCTGAAATCCGGCCGCTCCCTGCGCATCGCAGTACTGATGAGCGGCCATATCCGCCTGTGGTTCACCGCCTCGGTCATCGAGGGGCTCAACGAGGTGCTGCACACGCAGGGCTACGATATTTCGGTATTCCAGATTTCCAGCATCGAGGAGCGCAAGGAATTCTTCGAGATGTTGCCGGTACGCCGTAACGCCGATGCCGTGATTGTGGCGTCTTTCGATATCGACAACAACGAAATCGCGCAACTGGCTTCGGTCGGCGTGCCGATCGTCGGCATCAATTCAGTCGAACCCGAAGCCCGCGGCTTTACCGCCGCCGTCAATATCGACGATGTGCAGGGCTCCACGCTGGCCGCCCGCCATCTTATCAATCTCGGACATCGCCGCATCACCTACATCAGCACCAATCGCGAGGTGTCGCTGAGCTTCTCCGTGCAAAGCCGATTCGACTCATTCACCGCCTGCTGCCGCAGGGAAGGCATCGAGCCGCAGGTTATCGTCTGCAAGGTCGATGACGATGGACGTTATGAAATCAGCGACGTGGTCAACCAACTCATAAGCCAAGACGAGATGCCCACCGCCATCGCATGCCAAGAGGATGGCATTGCTTTGCCGCTTATGTTCCAGCTGGAGCGCAATGGATTCTCCGTGCCCGGCGACGTCTCGTTGATCGGCTACGACGATAGTTTCTACACCGGCGATATCGGCCTGACCACCATCCGCCAGGATCCGGTGGAAATGGCCCGCGTGGCAGCCCGCATGACGCTCGATCTCATTGACGAAAAGCCGATTGAGCAACCCTACATCGTGTTCCCGGCCCAGCTGAAGGTCCGCTCCTCCACCTCCCGCGTTAAGTAGGCTCACACAACAAAGCCCACCATAGAAAAAGTGTGAGGCAACCGCACAATAACGCTCAATCGCACATTGTGGAGAATGGCGAAAAATCGCCGATTCATGGCCCCACAGCGTGCGATTGAGCGGGTGCGTGCCTCACACTTTTCTGCGGCGGACGATTTTGTGCGAGACTCAGCAATACAAAGCGGCGCCCCCGGAGAAGGAAATGGCAGGGGCGCCGCGGATTGTTGCTTATCGGCTATGGGACTCTATGAGACTCAGTGCGAAGCCTCGTATTCGGAAGCCCAACCGTCCACGAAGGCGGTCTTGACGGCATCCCACTTGCCGGTGCCCTGCGCGTACTCGAGCAGTGCCTGGCCGACCTTGTTCTTCCACTCTTCGGACGGCATCATGGTGAAGTTCCAAGAAACCTGGGTCTTGCCGGACTTCTGATCCTCAACAGCGGCTTCAGTCAGCGGGTTGTCAAACTTGACATCATCGAAGGTCTTGAACGGGGTGGTGAAGCCCATGTCCTGAGAGATGGCCTTCTTGCCGGTGTCGGAGGTGATCACCCAGGAGAGGAAGTCCTCGGTGGCCTTCTTGTCGGCGTCGGAGGCCTTGTCGTTGATGCACCAGTAGTTCTCGGAACCAGTGGCCAAGCCCTGCTTCTCTTCACCCTTGACACCGGTGTAGATTGGCATCATGCCCACGGATTCGGCCTTCATGCCGGCCTTCTGCAGGTCGGTCCAGGCCCAGGTACCGTTCTGGTAGAAGGCGGCCTCGCCGAGCGCGAACTCGGAGTTCGCATCATCGCCGGTCTTGGCGCTCAGCTGGGTGGGGTCGGTGGTGGAGTCGGCGATGTACAGGTCGAAGATCTTCTTGTAGTTCGGCAGATAAGTGCCCTTGATGGTGGCCGGCTGCTCGGTGACGTTGTCGTCCTTGTACTCGTAGTAGATGGGCAGGTTGGCCAGGTGGGTCTTGAAGCGCCAGTCGGAGCTGGAGTCGAAGCCGGCGGAGGTGAACGCGCCCTTGATGCCGAGCTCGTCCTTGCGGGCCTGCATGTCGTCGGCCACGGCCTTCAGGGTGTCGAAGTTGTCGATTTCGTCCATGGACGTGGCCTTGGCGCCATCCAGCGCGAAGTACTTGTTGAGGATGTCCTTGTTGTAGATCAGGCCGTAGGTTTCCATCACGTACGGCACGCCGACCACCTTGTCGCCATCCTTCAGGGCCACATCCTGGTTGGCGAGCTCCTTGTACACATCCGTATTGGACATATCGGCGGTGTACTTCTTCCAGTTCTGGTAGCCGACCGGGCCGTTGACCTGGAACAAGGTCGGGGCTTCGGTTTTGGCGATTTCGGACTTCAGGGTCTGCTCGTAGGTACCGGAGGCCGCGGTCTGCACCTTGACCTCAACGCCCTTTTCCTTGGTGTATTCCTTGGCCAGAGCGGTCCACTGATCAGCCGCTTCCGGCTTGAAATTCAGGTAGTAGACCTTGCCCTTGGAGTCGTCGCCGGAGGTCGAGCTTCCGCAGGCCGCCAAAGCGCCGAGGGACATCGCAGCGACAGCCGCCATCGCGACTGCTGACTTGACTGTACGATTCATCATCGAACCTTTCTCTTTCATCGTCGACCCGGCCGTCCCCGGTCAGGACAGGTACGCTAGCACGCACCTTTACGACTATCGACATGCACTATTGTGCAACGGTTTGCTTCTTTTTGCAAACGATAGCAATATCAGCGCGTCATAAATCATCATTTTCAGGCCATTGTCAACAAATATCCCATTAATTCAGTCATTTTTGCCTCATTATCGCAATGCAAGCGTTCGCAATTATGAGAGCGCTAACATATCTTTCATGGCAATCGATTGCCACTTATACCCATCAAAAAAAAACAACACGGCGACGCTATCGTTTGCAAATCATTTATCGACATACCGCAATTCCCACCACAAACAATAAAGGCCCGCCCGCAGTAGCGGGCAGGCCAGCGCAATCGCAGCGCAACCGGGGCTAGGCGTTCCACCGTTCGATGACGTTATCTCCCTTATAGACGCTGAGCACCGAGTAGTGCGCCGTATCCAAACGCAGCAACCGTGCGAAATGCGGGTCCACGCCCAGCCATTGCGAGGTGAGGATGCGCAGGATGTGCGCATGAGCCACCAACAGCACATTATGGCCGTCTTTCAGCAGCGGCGTAATCTCATCGATGGCGCTCTTGGCGCGTACCGCTGCTTCTTCCAGCGTCTCGCCAGGCCCGGCATGGACCGGCACCTGTTCGCCCGAAGGCAAGGTCTCGACCCAGTCGCCCTCCAGCGTGGGCGTCAGCGAGCGCGGCCCGTCACGCCACACATCCCATTCAAAACCGCTGGCCTCACTCACCTGCTGGCGCGTACGCCCCTCGGCTCGGCCGTAATCCCATTCAGCGATGCCGTCCAACACACCGTGGTCCGCAAAACCGGCCAGTTCAGCGGTTTGGCACGCCCGCTTCAGCGGACTGGAAAACACACAGCTCTGGCTGAATCCTTCGGGGAAGGCCTCGCGCAGGCGCCTTCCGGCATCCGCTGCCTGCTGCTCGCCGACCGCGGTCAACGGGATGTCCGTGCGCCCGGTATGCTGCCCGGATTCGCTCCACACGGTCTGGCCGTGGCGCAGCAACACCAAAAATCCATTGCCGCCACGAGAGTTCTCGACGGCAACGGTGCCGTTCACGTTCTGTTCGCTCATGCCTCCACTCTAGTCTGCGCTCGTTCATGACTCCACCATTAACGCCCATCTTTTGCGCTGAGATGATTGAGATGCTATTAGACTGAGAGTCATGAGCGACGAAACGAACACCGACTTCCCCTCCAGCGCCGACCGTGCGGTCGACAGCCTGCACCGCATCGACGAGAAGGTCAACAGGCTGCGCGAGGACCGGCTCAACGACCCTGATTCTCTGGGCGACAAGCTCATCAAGTCGGCAGTCCCAGCGCTGGCAGGCTTGGTTGCCGGCAAAGCATTCCAGATGATATGGGACAAGGGCACAAGCAAACGCAATCTGCGCAAGGGACTGGCGGCAGACGCGCCGCAAAGTCTGGCAATGAGTCTGGCATTCGCCGCCGTTTCGGCCGCACTCGGCGCAGTGGTTTCGCAGCTGTCGGATCGGGGCTCCAAGGCGTTCGTCGACCACCGCCATCGCAAGTCCAGCCGCTAATCCCCCGGTTGGATGATGGTTTCTGTTGGCTGACTGATGACTCATCGCTGGAATTTCGTCAAGGAACCATCAGTCAATCGACAGGAACCATCAGTCCAGCACAGTTCCGCCACACAATATCGGCATTTCACTGTGAGGTAATCCACCGTGGCGTCCGGCGTCTGCCGTGCGACAATAAAACCATGGTTACCAACGCAACAATCGAGGCTCTTCTGGGCCGCCGCTCCATCCGTAAGTTCAAGGACGAGGCCATCGACGACGATACCCGCGCCACGCTCGAAACCGTCGCCCAGCATGCCGCGTCCAGCCAGTTCCTTAACGACTGGTCCGCCATCCGTATCACCGACCCGGCCACCAAAGCCAAGCTCGCCGAATTCGGCCATCAGCCGTATATCGCCACTGCGCCGTTGCTGTACGTGTTCGTTATCGACGAGCACCGCAACGCGCGCATCGCCGAACGCAAGGGCATCGATCCCGCTTCCGACGAATTCCATCTGAAGTACAGCTATCGCTTCACCCAAGCTCAGAACGACGCAGTGCTGGCCCTGCACGCCATGGAGACCGCCGCCTATTCGCTGGGACTGGGCTGCGTGATTCTCGGCTCTCTGCTCAACAACATCCCCGGCCTTATCGACGTGCTGAATCTGCCGGAATACACGTATCCGGTGCTGGGTCTGGCCATCGGCAAGCCCGATCAGAACCCGACCGTCAAGCCGCGCATGCCGCGCACGATGCAGTTCTTCGAGAACACCTACCCGGCTGACGCCGATGGCGTACTCGACCAGCTGCCCGCCTTCGACGAGGAAGTTCACCGGTACTACGATCTGCGCCAAGCCGACCGTCCGGTGGACGCTTTCAGCGATCAGGTCGCCACGATCAGTCGGCAGGATGTCAGCCATCAGACACTGCTCGACAAGGCCGCCGCTCAGGGCTTCCGTCTGGATCAGTGAGACCAGAACCAACGAGATAGCCTCGGATAGGCTCGTCACTGAGTCGTCTCGGTCTCAGCACTGCGACGACTCAGTCCCAACACCTCAACATTTCATCACCGGATACCGGCAAAATTGCACAACCATCCCGCCGGTGCCGCACCATCAACAAACGTTCACATATCAGTCCCATTATGCGGACAACCAACGGCCAGTTTTGCAAGAAAACCCGCCAAACCAGCAGTATTCGCACCAGTGGTGGGAATAGACTGCATGTGGCCGCAGTGACTACGAACCGGAAAAGAGGGACTGGATGCGGACGGTTTGGCAAGTCTTTCTACGCGATTGCAGACGTATCTTACGCAATCCCGTTGCCGTTGTGGTGACGCTCGGCGTAGCAATGCTGCCCTCGCTGTACGCATGGTTCAACATTCTCGCCAACTGGGATCCCTATTCAGCCACCGGCAATCTGCAAGTGGCCGTAGCCAATGAAGACCAAGGCACCACCAACGATCTGGTCGGCCATCTCGATGCGGGCCGGCAGGTCGTTAAGAAACTCAAGCAGAACGACGAACTCGGCTGGCGCTTCGTAGACAATGAGGAACAGGCCGTCCACGGCGTGGAGACCGGCGGATACTATGCAGCCATCGTGCTGCCCAAGGATTTCAGCACCAGCCTGGTCGAATCGGTGACCGGAACCTCCAAACAGCCGAAAATCAAGTATTACGTCAACGAGAAGAAGAACGCGATCGCGCCGAAAATCACCGACACCGGTGCCACCACCATCGACGAGCAGATCAACTCCGCCTTCGTCACCACGGTAGCCACCACCGTTGCCTCGGCCGTTTCCGAAGCGGGAGGCGATCTCGACCAAGCCACCGGCAAAGTCCAGCACGATACGATCAATGATCTCAATACGGTGATGTCCACGCTGAACACCGTTCAGGATTCACTCACCGACTTACAGAACACGCTGGCCCAATCAGACACGATTCTCGCCGACGCCAAACAGACCACCGCCTCACTCAAGCAGACCGTCGCGGCCGCGCAGAAGGCCTCCCGCCAGTCCGGCACACTGTTGGCGGAGACACAGGCCGGGTCACAAGCCTTCTCCACCACACTGGTCGGCGCGCTCGACACCAGTTCAGCACAACTCTCCGGACTGGCCGTTCACGTCAACAACGCCGCCGGCAGCATCACCGGCTCCTTCAACAGCGCACAGAACTCCGTCGACACCATCACCAACACACTTTCGGCCCCACTGAATGCCACCCAAACGTCAATCAGCGATCTGAAAGACGCGCTGACCAAAGCCGGCATCGGCAAAGACACCACCGACCCGGTCGGCCAGAACATCTGGAAACAAATCGATGCGCTCGACTCATTGATCAGCAAACAGCAGACACAGCTCAACACCTTCCATACCGACACCACACAGTTCATCAACTCCGGTAAAGACGCCACCACGAATCTTTCCGGAGCCATGACCAACACCACCACCGGCGGCATCGCGGCGCTGAATACCGCGCGCGGCTCGCTGACCGGCACCGTAATGCCGTCGCTCACCTCATCATTGAACAGTTTCGCCGCCCTGAATGGCACACTGGATGGCACGTTGACTTCGTTATCCGGCACCTTGGAGCAGGCCGACGGACTGTTCGACCAGCTTGTCGATACCCTGAACCAAACAAAAACCACCATCAGCAGCACGCAGGATTCGCTGCGCCAGGTGGCCAGCGATGTCGCCACCGTACGCACCGATATCGCCACGCTCGATAGTTCCGCCGCTTACCAGAAAATCCGGGATACGCTGCATCTGGATGACAAGGGATTCGGCGACTTCATGGGCAATCCCGTCACCCTGACCACGAAAGTCGTGTATGCCACCGACAATTACGGGTCCGCAGTCACCCCGTTCTACACGAATCTGGCACTGTGGGTAGGCGGTTTCGTGCTAATCGCCATCTACAAGCTTGAGGTCGACCGCGAGGGCATTCGCCGTATCACCGCTACGCAAGCATATCTTGGCCGCTGGCTGCTGCTGGTCACCATCGGATTCCTGCAAGCCGTCATCGCCACCATCGGCGATCTGGTGCTTGGCATCCAATGCGAGCATCCGCTGCTGTTCATCTTGGCCGGGATCTTCTGTTCGTTCGTATACATCAACATTATTTACGCACTGGCCGTGGCGTTCCGCCATATCGGCAAAGCCATCGCCGTAATTCTGGTCATTGTGCAGATACCCGGCGCCTCCGGCCTGTATCCGATTGAAATGATGCCGAACTTCTTCCGCGAACTGCACCCGTGGCTGCCCTTTACCTACGGCATCAACGCGATGCGCGGCCCGATTGCCGGCCTGTACGCGAACCATTACTGGCTCGACATGCTGCACCTGTTCTGGTATCTGCCGGCGGCACTCTTCGTGGGACTTGTCATACGCCGGTATGCGATGAACCTGAACGCGCTGTTCGACCGTCGTTTGGGAGATACCGACCTGATGATCACCGAGCACAACAGCATGGTGAACGAACAGGTGAGCTTGAACTCCGTATTCCGCACGGTGTCCGACAGCAAGGAACTGCGCGATATCATCGCCCATCGCGCGCACCGGTTCTTCGCACGGTATCCAAAGATGATCGTTGCCGGTCTGACATTGCTGACCGTACTCCCGTTCGTATTCCTGGTACTGCTGTTCGTCACCCAAGAGAAAATCGCCATGCTGACCTCCTGGATTCTGTCGATTATTCTTATCGACGCCTATCTCATTGTGGTTGAATACGCACGCGAAACCTACGCCATGCAGCTTGGCGTCAGTGCCATGAGTGCCGACGAGTTCCGCAATGTGATGCTCAACGGATATGTGTGGCGGCGTTTCCACGGCCACGGACGTCACGAAGCGGCGATGGGCAGCAATCCGGATATCGGCGAAACCACTGAACGACTCGCACCGTTCAGTGATCAGGTCACCGAGCCGACTGCGCACACCGCACAGTCCGGTCAGTCTGGGCAGTCTGGGCAGTCTGGGCAGTCCGGTCAGTCTGGGCAGTCTGGGCAGTCTGGGCAAGGAGGCGCACGATGAAGCTTATCTGGAAAATATTCGTACGTGACGTGCGCCAAGCCACCCGCAATGTGATCGCCGTAATCGTGGCTATGGGATTGGTGATTGTGCCGGCACTGTACGCCTGGTACAACATCGCCGCCAGCTGGGACCCGTACGGCAACACCAAGGCCTTGAAGGTCGCCGTGGCAAACGTGGATAAGGGCTATAAGTCCGGTCTGATGCCGATCACCATCAACGTCGGCGAAACCGTGACCAATACGCTCAGGGCCAATCATGACCTTGACTGGCAGTTTGTGGATCGTGCTAAGGCCATCGATGGCGTGAACTCAGGCGAATACTATGCCGCGCTGATTATTCCAAAGAGCTTCAGCTCCGATATGATGACGCTGTTTTCACCGAAGATCAAGCACGCCAAGCTCGAATACTATCTCAATGAGAAAATCAATCCGATCGCTCCGCATATCACCGACCAGGGTGCTACCACCGTGGCCACGACCATCGACCAGACATTCGTGAAGACCTTGGCGAGCGTGGCGCTGGATTTGGTTTCCAACGTGGCCGATTACGCGCAAAGCCCGCAAATGGAGCAGTACGTCAACAACGCCACCAGTCATATTGCCACCATGTCGTCTCGTTTGACCGGCACTGCGTCGCAGATGGATTCCTATGCCAATCTGCTCGGGGCCGCCAACAGCATCATTGATTCCACCGATAAGCTGCTGGGGTCAACAGGCTCAGCTGCGGCCACAACCAAAAAGGCGTTGAAACAGACCCGCAACGGCGTCTCCAGCCTCGACAAGGCATTGTCCGGAGCCACCGATGGCGTCGGTACGGCATTGCAGCAGGCCGGTTCATCCTACGACACCATTGCCAAGCAAATCGATGCCGCTTTTGCCGATGTGGGCTCACAATCCTCACAGATATCAAACAAGCTAACCGATATGCAATCCAAAGTGGAGGCTCAGGCCGACAGCTTTGGAAAGTATGCCGCCGCTTTACGAGATCTCGCCAAACAAGCGGCTTCACTGCCCGTGGGCGGAGATACCGTTGCCGCTCAACTGAACGCGGCTGCAGACCAAGCCACAAAGGCGCAGCAGAGCATGCAGCAAGCCGCCACCGCGTTGGGCGATGCGGCCACGCACATAGCAAACGGTACTGCCGATGCCGATACAGCGCGTCGAGATCTGAAATCACAAATCGCTGCCGCCAAACAATCGATTACTCAGGCTTCAGACACGTACAAGAGCACGCTGAAACCGCAACTGAACAATCTGACCTCGTCCATGGACGAAGTGACCACGCAGGCAAGTTCCGTAATCGACGGGCTTGCATCGACCGTAAGCAGCGTGTCAGGTCTTTCTGGCGGCGTTTCAGACAGCCTGACGGACATCCAGTCGGCCTTGACTGACGCAGCTAGCGCTTTGACCCGTTCGGCGAAGAAACTCGACAACTTGTCTTCCCAACTCGCCTCTATCACCAATGGCGGCACCATCGACCTGTCTGTGATTTCCTCTGCGAAGCCCGATGCCATTGCTTCCATGCTGGCGGCACCCGTAGCGGTCGACCGCATCGCGCTCTATCCCGTTGCCAACTATGGTTCCGCGATGGCTCCGTTCTACACGATTTTGTCTATTTGGGTCGGTGCGATCATTCTGGTCGCCATGTTGAAAGTATCGATTTCCGACCATGAGAAGGCTCGTATCTTAGGGTTGGGCAATGATCTGCCGCTCGGTTCGGAAGTGGGTCTTCGCGAGGCCATGATTGCCGGGCGGATTGCCGGACCGGCCGCCGCGTTGGATGTGCTGAAGAAGCCGCGTGCCGAGGCTCCCGGCAATGCGCGGCAGTTCGGTTTACGCTTGCACCACGAATATTTCGGCCGATACATGATTTTCGGTTTCCTTGCTTTGCTGCAAGGAACGCTGGTGTGCCTAGGCGATATGTTCTATCTCGGCGTGCAGTGTGAGCATCCGATTCAGTTCTTGATGGTCGGGTGGTTGTCTGCACTGGTGTTCTCGAATATTGTGTATACGCTGACCCTGTCGTTCGGTGATATCGGCAAAGCCATTGCCGTAGTACTGCTGGTTATGCAGGTAGCCGGTTCCGGCGGCACATTCCCCATTGAAACACTGCCGACGTTCTTCCAGGTCGTTTCTAAATGGCTACTGTTCCCCTATGCGGTGGATGCGATGCATTCGGCCATGGCAGGCTCATTCGGCATGGAATACTGGGTTTCCATGGGCAAACTGGCACTGTTCCTTGTCCCCTCATTGCTGTTGGGACTTATGTTGCGCAAGCCGGTAATTCGCTTCAACGATTGGGTTATCCGCAACCTTGAAAACACCAAGGTGATGTAAGTGTTGGACGAAGTGTGTCCGAGCGCCCTGAACGCTTAGCAGCCTACGACCTGACGTGTTTGGACCGTAACCTGTCTCAGACACGGCGTTGGCGAGGCCTGTGGAGCTTCTGACGCTAACGTCTACGTGGCTTGTAGCCCTTTTTACGACTGTGTGGCTTGAGTTGCTGGTTCAGCGGTACATGCCGGTAACTGGATTGCGGATCGCGATGCGTGAGATGCCAGCATCCGCAAAATTCGCAACGGTACACCCATAGCTCAACTCCGCGCTCGATTAGGCTTTGATCAGCGGCACGCTGAACCTGCGCCTTATCGTGATACATGATTTTATTCGACGTAGCGCAACGTTTAGGGGTGAAGTAATGCATAGCAGAAGCCAGTGTAGAGCGACCCCATAACCAAGCCAGTTTCTGGCTCCCCTCAGGGGGGGGAGCCGTCCGCACAGCAGACCGGGGGGAGGAGGCCCGGGCGTCGGGATTCCACGGTCACGGACGTGCTGTTTTCCGGATTTCCTGCGGAAATGGGAACGCGCCGCGCCGTCTCTCTTCGGCCTCGCCGTCGGGGCCGGCCGGGAATGGTCCCGGACGTGGGTCTCATGAGTGCGAGAAGCCCCGGGTGTTTTTGTGGGGGTGTGTGGGTTTGGGTCGTGAGTGTTTCGGGTATGCGAAAGCCCCTTGGGGCGTGTGCTCCGAGGGGCTTCCTGTACGTGTGGTGCGGCGGCGTGCTACTCTCCCACACCCTGTCGGGTGCAGTACCATCG
>ERZ825670.2645-NODE-2645-length-16478-cov-5.729587_pt1 | contig 16478 bp, 10 predicted proteins | sample MGYA00519929_ERZ825670 | MGnify/ENA primary metagenome ERZ825670 (study PRJEB31778, sample SAMEA3449207) | human gut metagenome | biome: human gut; feature: human-associated habitat; material: faeces | place: United Kingdom | collected 2010/2012 ...
CGGGAAATCCCTACATCAAGGAAAAGATGGATTTGGATATTCAGGTCAGCAAGCTGAAGCTGATGCGGGCCAACCACACCAGCCAGATTTACAGCCTGGAATCGGATATTGCACGGCGGTATCCGGCAGAAATCACGGCAGCGAAAGAGCGCATAGCAGGTCTGAAAGCTGACCTTGCAGTGGCAAAGCCGTTGCTGGAACAGGACAAGGAGAAGTTCTCCATCACGGTGGAGGACAGGGTTTATACCGACCGCAAGGAAGCAGGCTCGGCAATTCTTGCAGCCTGTGCCGCAATGAAGATCGCTAAGACAGAGGGGCAAATCGCAGATTTGGGAGGGTTTGCAATCAGTTCCCGGTTTGATGCGTTCGCCCAGACATTCAAGCTGACCATCAAGCGGCAGAGCAGTTATACGATTGAACTTGGCAGTGATCCGGCTGGCAATATCCAGCGTATTCTCAATGCGCTGGCATCTATCGAAAAGACACTGCCGCAGGTGGAGCGCAGATTGGAAACCTTACAGCAGCAGTTGGCAGAAGCAAAGGAAGAAGTGCAGCGTCCGTTCCCGCAGGAGGCGGAATTAAACGAAAAATCTGCACGGCTTGCAGAATTGAATGCCCTGCTGGATATGGACGAAAAGGGGGATGATGCGGCTCTTGGCATGGATGAGGAAGTAACGGATAGCGAACTTCCTGCGCCGAAACGTGAGATTGAGCGGAGTGCAGACAGCGTAAAACGTCCGTCGATCCTTGCACAGCTTCACGAAAAGCAGGCAGAACGCATGGCAGAGCCGAAACCGCAGAAAAAGAAAAGTCACGATATGGAACTATAACTGAGAATGCCCCGTCAGATCTCCGAAAGGGAATCTGATGGGGCAGATTTTGTAAAGGAGGGCATGAATGGCAGATAAGCGGGCAGACCAGCTCAAAGAAATCACGGAACGGTTGGAGCAGGGCGTAAAGGACATTTTTACTTCGGAAATGTATACGAAGTACCTGCTTACAATGTCGAAATTCCACAATTACAGCTTCAATAATACGCTGCTGATCGCAATGCAGCGTCCAGATGCTACGTTGGTGGCTGGGTACAATGCCTGGAAAAATAAGTTTAACCGCTATGTGAAAAAGGGTGAAAAGGGCATCCAGATCATCGCGCCTGCCCCGGTAAAGGAACGGGAAGAGAGGGAGAAAATCGACAAGGACACCGGGCTTACGGTGCTGAATGAGAGCGGGGAGCCGGAAATCGAAGTGGTGGAGAGGGTGATTCCCCGGTTCCGGGTAACAACGGTTTTCGATTATGCCCAGACAGACGGAGAACCGCTGCCTACGCTGGAAGTGAATGAACTGACTGCCCGTGTCAAGGATTATACCCTGCTGAAAGAGGCAATCGAACAGGTATCTCCTGTGCCAATTCGTTTTGGAGAGATCGAGGGCAACGCAAAAGGTTATTACAGCCACGTGGACAAAGAAATCTGTGTTCGTGCCGATATGGGTGAGAGCCAGACCATCAAGACGATGATCCATGAGGTTGCTCATGCCATGCTGCATGACAGCGACCAGATGAAACAGCGCGGCGAGGAAAAAGACCAGCTTACCAAAGAAACAGAAGCGGAAAGCATTGCATTTACGGTTTGCTCGGCACTTGGCATTGATACTTCGGACTACTCGTTCCCGTATGTAGCAAGCTGGGCAAGCGGCAAGGAACTGAAAGAATTGAAAGATTCGATGGATACGATTCGATTGACCGCTGCTGATTTTCTTGAAAAACTGGAAACGGCGGTGGCAGAAAGGAGTGTGGAGCGCATGACGGCGATGGAATATGCTGAAAAGCTGATTGCGGACAAGGAACGGGACAAAACCGTTTTTGACAACAGCCAGCGAAATCTCATTGTAAACTTTGCTTACAAGCTGGATGACCGGGCGGCAACGGAAGAACTTGCCAACAATCTGGCGGCTGCGGTTGCGGCTGAAAACACGGAAGAAATCAATCGCCTGATGTGGGAAGCAGAGGAGAAGATCGAAAGTCTGCCGGATGGCATGATCGGTCTTTCGGAAATGCACGAATATGGGTATCTGAAAGATGATGTTCTGCCGCTGACAAAGGAAGGCGCACGGGAGTGGCATCGGCTGGGCGAACGGATTTACCCGCTGTTTCAGGATGGCACGACAGGAGACTTCGCCAGTCAGGAAGAGATCGAACAGCATGATGGCATCTTCGGAATCAAGGCAGACGCATGGAGTGCAATTTTGCTGGAAAAGAACGAAGAGTATCTGGAGGATGAGTATTCCCGCCCGGATGCCGCACTGACGGTGATAAGTCGGGAGCAGGCTCTGCGGCTGTTTGATGAGGGCAAGCAGATTTATCTTATCCGCGTTAGTCCATGGCCGGTTCTTGTCACAGGGCGTGAAGAAATCGAGCGGGGAAGTGACTATTTCCAGATTGCCCAGGAAGATTTGGAAAAGGACAAGCAGAAAGCAATGGAAAACAGCGAAAAAACACCCGTTGAAAAGCTGGCGGAAGACCTTGATAATTTCGCCTTTGACTTCGATTTCTACCACTATAAAGATAGCGTGGAGGATCGGGAACAGGCAGTTGAAGCACTGAAAGAACAGATTCAGGCTGGGGATATTCAGCCGATCCGGGAATGGCTGCAAGTTGCAGTGGAGGAATCAGAGGGAGAGTCCGCAGAAAAGGCGGCAGAGCTGATAACCCGGCTGGATGCGTTGGTCAAGGAGCAGAAGCTGCTTTCCGGCAGTGAAAAGCAGTTTGGCATCTACCAGATCACTGCCCGTGACCCGGAACACGACTATCGCTTTATGAATCTGGACTTTGTAAAACGGCATGGGATGGAAGTGAACCGTGCAGACTATGAGCTGGTCTATACCGAGCCTCTTACGGAAAAAGATACACTTGAAGCCATTTACGAACGCTTCAATATCCAGCGTCCAACGGATTTTACCGGGCATTCGCTTTCCGTCAGTGATGTTGTGGTGCTGAACGATGGCAAGTCGATCAAAGCCTGCTATGTGGACAGCATCGGCTTTGCAGAGTTGCCGGATTTTTTCAAGGAAAGAAAGATGGATTTGAAGAAAGAAACGATTCTGGATGAACAGTTGCAGGAAATTGAAATCTTTGATAAGCCCGGTCTTTTCAGCAACAGCAGACTGCGGGATGAGGATGTGCCGGATGGATTGTACCGCTATGACCTGCGCGGGTCGGACTATGATCCGGGGCAGCCGATTCTGGTGGAGAAAACGGTGATCGTAAACCATGCGGCATCTGTTCTGATGGCAGAAGAACTTGACCTTGGCGCAGGCGGTCGGCTGGAACTGGGCGAGGAAGGGCTGAACTTCACGGGTGGATTGCTGACTGTGCGGGAGTTTATGGAAGAACAAGAGCATAAAAAGGATGGCTTAATACACGGTGACTCCGACCAGATTGCAGTTGAGGGTCATGTTGGTACATGGTATGCGATTGATGAAACGGAGGTCGGCGGCGAGAAGTTCTTCCTGCTGGAGCATGAGGAATACGGGGATGAAGCTGCCTGCGTTGCGGTCAATGAACAGGGAAAACTTGTGGCAGAAGATTTGTGGAACGGCTTTGATGAGGACTTTCAGGATGCCGTAAAGGAGTATTTTGCAGAAAAGAATCCGACTTCACAAAAAGAAGAACAGGTTGTGCCTGTGGAGGAGGAAAGCCGCACGGATGATTCGGATGTCCCGGTCTATTACGAATCTTTCGGCTATGCAGCAGAGAATGGCGAAGTGGATTTGTACCGCATTTCCAGACAGCTCAATGAAGAGTGCAGAAACGCCATTGAAGAAGCGATTGCAGACAACTTCGACGGAATGAACCTTGCAGATGATGCTACGAAGTCCGTCGTTGAACAGTTTGGCATGGAGCGTATGGGCTATATTCTGGCGTATACGCTGAATTATAACAATCACGATGGACGGTATTCGCACAGCAATAAGGAATGGGCAGAGACCACCTGTAAAGGAGAACGCGGTAACAACATTCGTCCTGACTGGATCGTGCGCAGTCACCCGGCTGTGCTGAACGGATTTGTGGATATGTACCGCAAAGAACTTGAGGCTGAACAGCAGAGGAAGCCGGAAAAGCCTTTTGTGCAGCAGTTCTATGTTGTGACAGATTTGCAGACCAATCCGATGCAAATTGAGAAGTTCGGGGATCTCGATGATGCAATGTCTTGCTATCAGCAGGTTCCGAACTTTCATCTAAAAGCCCTTGGCGTAGAGAAAACGCCTGACCCACTTCCGGGCAGTCTGGACATTGTGCAGTGCAAGAACGGTATCGACACGATTGTGGAGGACTACAAGAAAGTTCCGGGCTGGGATAATCCGTACATCCAGAATCATGTTGTTGCATTGGTGGCAGAAGCATTGAAAGTGCAGGATGTGGCGGTAGCCTATGAGATCAACGATGGCTATTTTCACATCCAGACCAGCGAGGACGGCTACGACTATACCTTATATAGTAAGGACTTCACAGTAATGGACGGTGGCATTGTTGAAACAGACGAGTACAGACCCGTGCAGGAAGTGATGGAAGAAGTTCTGGCAGAACACGGACACAGCGTTTCTGAGTGCGGTGTGATTAGCGCTGAATATCTTCAGGAACAGTCCTACCGTGCAGAAACACAGCGGGCAGAAGCGATGAAAGAAAAGCTGGCGGCAGAGAAGCCTGCGCCAGAAGCAAGCATCAGCTTTTATGTGGCAGAGTGTGCAGAGTTCCCAGTGATGGGTGAGTTCCATGACAATCTGACCTTGGAGCAGGCATTGGAAGTCTACGATAAGATTCCGGCAGAGCGGATGAACGGAATCAAGAGCATTGGCTTTTCCCTTGAGGATGGAAGCATCTATTCGGGAATGTTTGACCTGATGGTAGGTGGAGAAGTGCAGGCAGAAATCGTCAACCATATCCAGCATTACCGGGAAAGTCCGCTGGTGCAGAAAGCAATTTCGGATATGAAAACGCTTTTGGAAAAGCGGCAGGCAAGCAAGGAGTTAGAGGAACGCCCCAGCACCCGGCAGTCTGTTCGTGAAGCGTTGAAGAACCGCAAAAAGGCGCAGGAACAGCAGTCCAATCAGGAACAGGAAAAACCGAAGAAGGCAAAGAAGAAAGGAGAAATGGAACTGTGAGCAAGATGAAGTTTAATGCAGATGAGATGATGGTTATGGCAATGTTTGAGCAGCCGACACGGACGGAAACCATGAGATATATCGAGGAAGTTGTTCCGTTTGTCGAGGACGATGTTGAAGTTTTTTCGCTGGTAGCATCGACCATGAAAAAGATGCGCTCTATTTCGGACATGGAATTTTCCAGACTTGACCTTAAACCGTATCTTCAGGATGTGGTGGCAAAATGAATATCAATCAGTATGCGGTCTATCAGCTGAAAGAAAGTGCAGAACTTGCTGCGTATCGGTCACGTTCATATCAGTATTTGACGGAACATCATTTTCAGGTGATCGTACAAAATTATCAGCAGGCGTATTTTACCAAGTTGTATACATCGGACACACCAGAGATGATTCGGAAACGGTTGGAAGAGCATCGACCGAAGAATTTCCGTGGCCGTCCATTTGGTGTCGGTGATGTGATTGTCATAAACCAACAGGGAGAAATCACGGCGTATTTTGTGGATAAGGACTCCCTTGTTGTGGTTGCTGGCTTTATCCGCAGTAGTAGTTCTGGCATTCTGGTTACACTTGACACGAAAAATCTTTTTATAGATGGATGTGCTGGGACGTGGATGGCAACCGAAGAATGCGTAGTAGAAAGCCAGCACTTTTTTCTGATGCAGCATGAAGTCTATAAGGAAAAAGCACCGAACGTGATTGTAGATGCTTCTGGAAAACTGGTTTCCACTGAAATCCGAAAAGGGTTGGATGAGGATGCCAGAAAAAAGATTCTGGATTATCTGCATCAACCGCTGATGGAAAAGCCGATGAACCAGAAGCCATCACTACACCAGATGGAACATTATCAGAAGTTCTATGAGAACGGGGAATATGTTCGGGCCGTAGAATCAACTACGGAACAGAACTACAATATGATTGATGGCTGTGCCAACAATCTCCCTAAGCCCCGCATAATCAACGGACGGGAATCCGTTCTTGATAAATTGCGAATCAGGCAGATGGCACGGGAAAAGCAAAAGAGTAGCCAAGAGCAGTCGGCTGATATGGAACGGAACAGGAAGTGATCTGTTGTTGCCCGGATGCAGAGGGTTCCCTGCAAACAGGCGTTGGAAGAAATATTTCAGGATCGCTTTGTGGAATTACAAAATGGTTTCTTGAAATACAGGGACGCTTAAAGACTGAAAATAGTGCAAGAGCCACCATAGGCTTACCCAACAAAAGGGTAGCGTATGGTGGCTCTTTTTTGCTTAAAGGGTCTGTTCTGTGCGTTGAATGTGATCTCGAATGTGGTGCTGCCCCAAGATGCTGTCAACATTGGCACAGGCTGTTCGCAATTCTTTTTGATAATCTTTATAATAGGTATAGGTGTCGTACTGAGCCGCTTTCAAGGCAAGCAACCGTTCTTTTTCAAGCTTCAAATCTTTCATCTTCGGAAGTGAGCCGTCTGGATTTTGTGCTTTCAGAATCTGGGCGGCTTTTTCGTGCTTCTCAATTTCATCAGCGTGATCCTTGCGAAATTTTCCTTTGAAGCGAGCTTTCAAAAATTCATTGTAGGTGGATTTTGTGGAAAGATACTGACCCAGATAGTGGATTTGCTCATTTACAGATTTGATTTGTGTTTCGGTGTCCTTTGTCTTTTGCCGTGCATCGTGCATCTGTAATGTGATGCTATTGTAGGTTGTCTGTAAATTTTCTCTGGTATCGAATCCGTTTTCCTGAATGTAAGCTACGGTCTTTGCCATCTGCTGAAGATTGGAAATTTTGACTTTTTGAGCATAAGCTCTGCTCTGTTGAGCCTTAATACAGTTCTGCAAGTCCACAACAAGACGCAGATCAGAGCGAATGAAGAGAATGGCAATCGGGTCTGCATGGTAATCGGGCATGGTCTGTCGTTGTTTTTCTTCTTGCTCAGCAGCAAGTGCATTGGCTTCAAAAAGATTGAGCAAATAATCTTTATCAAAATTTGTGCCTAAAGAGCGACCAGAAATGTACTTCTCTCGCTCTGGATGCAGATAGCTATATCTTCCCCGATTTTCTTTCACATGAATCTTATACTTTTCAAATAACTGGCTTTGAAAATCTTCAAACGAAATTGCGGAGGAAGAAATCTCTGAAACGGCATTCCGAACAAACTGCTTACGAGTCTGAAATGTTGTTTCCATTGGATTCATGCCATCAGCAATGATCTGTTCGTTTATATCTTCCAGCTCTTTCTGCCCTCGCTTTTGCAACCAGTATTCAGCTTCAGTGATTTTATGTTGAGCCGGAGAGAGAAGATCGACCTGATACAGATTTTCACGCTGGCATAGATTCATAAGTTCTTGCTGTAAGTATTTTAGATAATCTTTTGTCAGGTGATGTTTGTATCCTGCTTTGCAGTCAATGCTGCGTGTGGTGTATGACTGTGGCTCTATGTCCAGTTTCCGTAAGCTGTTGATTATGATATGAACATGGATGTTGCCACTGCCATTATGTCCATCCGTGTGAGTACAGACCAATGCTTGATGGCCGGGAAGATGATTCTTCACAAATTCAAGTCCCAGGGTTTGTGCTTTCTCGCCAGTAAGATGGTGTTCGTCTTTATCGCGCGGATCAAAACTGATGATATAGTGATGGGACTTGACTTCGTCGTATCGGTAGTTTTTTCGATACTGGTCATTGAGCATTTCGCACTCAAGATCAAAGGTGTCGGGATTGCAGTTTACTCCATTCATGTGAAATTCGCTGCGGAGCATCATGCTCCCGTTTTCATCAAGGAGCGGTTTTAAGTGTCGTTCATCATGCTGATATTTCAAATAGCAGACTGCCGCACTGTAATCAGCGTTTTTTATTGCGATGTGTTTTAACACGGCCATGATAGGTTCCCCCTAATTTGATTGCTTCCTGCCGAAGCTGCCATAATGCAGTGAGATGGCGGTTGATCTCGTCCTGCATTGACTTGGAATAGAAACCGCCAGAGTGGAAGTATTGGGCAATCTGATTCAGGTTGTTGCCGATGGCAGAATACTCAGCAATCAGTTTTTGAAGTTCGGGAAGTTCTGCAGTGATGTTGTAGTGGACTTCGATGCGTTCGTCCAGCGCACTCTTCCTGACATAAACGGCAACCGGATAGCCTGCCTGTTCAGCAGAAATGGAAATAGAAGCGTACTCGGCATCCGTAAAACGTACCATTACGTTATTTGTTCTTTTTATCTGCTCGCACTTTTTTCTTCTGCCCATAGATAGAAACTCCCTTCAAATTTATTTGCGAAGCAAATCCCGACAAGCCGTAGGCGGTCGGCTGCGACCACTTTAGTGGAAGCCAGATAGCCAAAATCAGAGATTTTGTGCGTACCGAGGGAATGGGGAAGCGGAATCCCCATCAAGATTGCCGGTAACGAAAAATCACGAAAGTGAATTTTGAGTTACTCCAGGCGAATCTTGCCCTACTTACGGTGAAGCCGTTGCCTTACGCATTTTTCGAGTTCTTCTATCTTTAGAATCGGGCAGAGCGTGTTTCGCAAGGTGTTTTTGAAAAAAGACTAAAAATTTTTTGAAATACCTTGCGAAATGGCCTTTCTCCAATTCTATAAGTGAAAGAGGTTGACACACCACCCCAAAAACAGAAAGGAATGAGTGAATGACCGAAACAACTGCACGCACCTACCACACCATGGAAAGCCTGCGCCAGATGGCACAGACCGATCTCAGTAATGTGAACCGCGAAGAACTGGTGGACATCAACGATGTGGAAATCAAGAAAGACCTGTCGCAGCGGGAGCGGATGGTCGATTTTATTTCGCAGATCAAGAACCCTTATTGCTATCTCGACAAGGGCATGGTAGTGAAGATCAGCTTTGCGGGAGAGAACCGATTAGAGGACACACTGAAAAAATGCGCACGGACGCATCGGAGATAAAAAAGAAGAAAGCAGAAGAAAATTTGCACTTTAGCACATTAAAGCGTTGACATAAACCGTGAAATATGAGATAATGGCTTTGGGTCAAAACAGAATATGCTGATAAAGCCGATAATTTCTTGGTTTATTGTCTGAACGACAAATAGATTAGGAGGTTATCGGCTTTTTATGTTTTTTCAGGGAAATGAAAAATACAACTGCGCCACATATCTTCGTTTGTCGCGTTCGGATGGCGACCAGCAGGAGAGCAATAGCATTAAAAATCAAAGAGCGTTGCTGAACGATTACATGGGTAAGCGCCCGGAATTGCACAAGTTCGACGAGTATGTGGACGATGGTTACAGCGGCACAAATTTTGAACGCCCGGATTTTAAGCGGATGATGCAGGACATTGAGAAAAGGAACGTCAACTGCATCATCGTCAAGGATTTATCTCGTTTCGGCAGAAACTACATTGAAACGGGTCGTTATCTGGAAAGAATCTTTCCATTCATGGGTGTGCGCTTCATCGCCATCAACGATCATTATGACAGTGCAGAGGAAAACGATGATAAGGGTCGTATTCTGATTCCATTCAACAATCTTATCAATGACACCTACTGCCGGGATATTTCGCTGCGCGTTCGCAGTCACTTGGATGTGAAACGAAAAGAAGGTCAGTTCATTGGCAGTTTCGCAGGGTATGGGTATCGCAAAGACCCCAAAGACAAAAATCATCTGATTATAGATGAATACGCTGCGGGCATTGTGCAGGAAATATTCAAACAGAAATTGAACGGAATGAGTTCACAGCGCATTGCCAGTCACTTGAACGAACTGGGTGTCCTGCCGCCAAACGAGTATAAGAGAGCCAATGGATTCAACTATACCTGCGGTTTTCAGGCTGGGCTGAATCAGAAGTGGACAGTGGTTTCCGTCAATCGTATTTTGAAAAATGAATCCTATACGGGAACATTGATTCAGGGCAAACGCAGGAAAATCAATTACAAAGTAAAAAAGAGCCATGATGTTGGAAGTGAAAACTGGATTCGGGTGGAAGATGCGCATGATGCCATTATCAGCAAAGGCGAGTTCCAGCAAGTACAACAGTTGTTGGAACTGGACACTCGTACCGCACCATCGCAGACAACAGTTTATCCATTATCAGGTTTTCTGCGCTGTGCAGACTGCGGGCAGAATATGATTCGCCGCACGGTGACGAAAAACGGAAAGAAGTATCAATACTATCACTGCTCTACCTATAAGAATGGCGGCGGCTGCACACCGCACATGATAAACAGTGAGAAATTAACGGAAAGCGTTCTGACTGCGATTCGGCATCAAGTGTCACTTCTTGTAGAAGCGGAAAAGGTACTCTCCAATGCAGAGTTGGCAAGCGGAGAACAGATTGGCATAAAGATTCTGGACAGCCAGATCACTGCACTGGAAGCTGAACTGGAACGGTACAGTAATTTGAAAATCCGTCTGTATCAGGACTTATGCGATGATGTCGTCAGCCGGGAAGAGTACGGAGAAATGAATACTCGCTTTGCGCAGAAGATAAAAGAGGCGCAGGATAAGATTCAGGAAATCCGCGAAAAGAAGCAGGAAGCGTTAAAGCACGATACGCTGCTTCCCACTTGGCTGGAAGAATTTAAGCAGTACGAACATATCAAAACGCTCGAACGCAGGGTCGTGGTGGAACTGATTGACCACATAGATGTTCATAGCAAAACAGAGATTGAAATTCATTTCTGCTTCGAGGATGAACTGCACAGTATCACAGAAAAATTTATGGAATATCAAGCACATCATGGAAATGAGGTGGCAGAGGAATGAAATGGGTCAGTTATACAAGGTCGATTTCCAGCAGGATCGGAGAAGAAAATCCATCCAATACGATTGCAGAACAGAATGAGCGCATTGCACGTTATCTAAAAAAGCGCGGGTGCAGCGTATCCGAAAAATACAGTGATCGCAAGAGAACAGCAGAAGCCACAGAGGGCTTTGACAAATTGGTACAGGATGGGATGGCTCGGAAATTTGATGCAGTTGTTGTGGATTCTATCTTCCGCTGTGGAAGAACCCTTCCGTTTGCCATTGAAGCACTGCAGAGGACGTTCTATCCGCTTGGTATCCAATTTGCAGTTGTGGAAGATGACTTTTGCAGCATAGACAAAACTGCCGAAGAGGTTGCAGAGTATTTCAATGGAAAGACCATTGATAAGATTCGTTCGGAATTTGTTACCAATCGCCAAAATCACTTTGAAGAAGGTACATTGACCCATCGACAGGCTAAATATGGTTATGCGCTGTCGAAAGATCGCAGAAGCCTTGTTCTTAATCCTGAAAGCGCACAGGTTGTAAAGCTGATTTTTCAGATGTATCTGGAAGATATGAAAATCCCGGAAATCGCAAGAGCATTGGATGTACAGGGCGTTCAAACACCGCAAGTCCAGATGGCAAAGAAAAAAAGATCAAGAACAAAAATCAAGTGGCCGGATTCAACAATTCGCTCGATTTTGAAAAATCCACTCTATATCGGAAAGTGTACGCTGACACTGGCAAAGGCAAAGCGAGAATTGGAGGTTCCGGCGATTGTTTCAAAGACGGAATTTCAGAAAGCTCAGAAAAAGTTGGAATCTACGAGGTTGCCTTCGAGAAAAAAGGCCCGAAAAAAACCAAATCTGCTCTTCAAAAAAATCTATGACAAAGAAAGCGGAAAAGGTCTGCTGTGTAGAACATCAGAAGATGAAAACCAGCAAATCTATTCGTTTGACAAGGGGTATAGATGCTTCTCTGGAAAAGCCCCTTTCATCGAAAGCGAGAAAATCTTTCGAGAGATTCTTTCAGCTTTGGAAAAAGAAAAAATGCAAGCTGCGCATATTGATAGGGTGCTGGACTTGAATCCTGAGAAAGTCAAGCAGTGCATGGATACTGGACTGTTGCAGTACAGAAAAAGAGCAAATGAGATCGTTACGCACTTGATGGCCAAGGACGATGAACGAACAGCAGTATATCGGGATTACGAGCAGGGATCAATTTCGCTAGAACAGGTAGAGGAGTATGAACATCAGTATCAGGTGGCAGTCCAGAAGCAGGAAACGGCCTTTAAAAAAGTAATGCTGGCTGTTAATGACATAGAAAAAGCATTTAGCCATGGAAATCCCTGGTTGATGAAGTTCCGAGCGATTTCAATTCCTGAAAAATTGGAGCGCACACATCTTAAAGAATGGCTTGACCATGTATGGATCGTAGATTTTGAACAGGTAGAAGTGATCCTACAAGAAAGTGAGTGGAAGGGATTCTTCCCGGAAGAATGGCTGAACAGCGGAGAGGAAGAGTGTAATGGCAAGAAAGAGTAGAAAGAATATGATGCCGCAGGCTGCTGTGCAGGAGGCCGTACAGCAAAACGAAAAAGAACTTCTGCGCACGGCAGCGTATGCGCGGCTGTCGGTTGAGAACGGCGGGCATGAAACAGAAGATTCCCTGCACACACAGATTTTGCAAATTCATAATTATATCAGGGAAAACCCGGAACTGACGCTGACCGATACCTATGCAGACAATGGTTTTACGGGAACACGTTTTGACCGACCAGAATTTGAGCGTATGATGCAGGATGTACGGACAGGCAAAATTCAGTGCATCGTAGTGAAGGACTTATCTCGATTTGGTCGTGACTATATCGAAACGGGAAGCTATCTGGAAACTATTTTCCCGATGCTCCATGTTCGTTTTATCGCCATCAACGATGATTTTGACAACATCCGGCAGTCGGATGTGGATAGTCTTGCGGTTCCCATCAAGAACATGGTAAACAGTTTGTACGCTAAGGATATTTCAAAGAAAATCAGCCTTAGTTACCAGATGCGCCGCGAGAAGGGAATCCCTACATCGTGGTGTACACCGTATGGCTATCAGTTGAACCAACAGGGAAATAAGCTTGAAGCGACTGAGGATGCGAAGTGGGTCAAACTGATCTATCAATGGTATCTTGCAGGAGTGAGCACAAACGAAATTGCCCGCAGGTTGGAATTTTTAGAAGTAGCAAGGCCGAACGAACGGCTGAATCGCAAATTACATGAGGGAGATGACCCTACCTATAATAAATGGCACCCCAGTACGGTTCTTCGTATTTTAAACAGCAGTGCCTATATTGGAGAACTGGTATCTGGAAAAACGCAAACTGCATCATACAAAGGGATTGGCCTCCATCCAGTGGAAAAGAAGGAATGGCATATTGTTGAAAACGCGCATGAAGCAATCATTCTGAAATCGGATTTTGAAAAAGTGCAGGCACGGCGGGAACAGAATAAGGAAAAACGGGAAATGGCGATGGCTCGTTCCAAGGCAACCAGAGAAAAGTGTTATAACCATCTCTCAGGAATGGTTTACTGTGGCTGTTGCAGACGCAACATGACGTTTGAACGGAGAGTGCATGGTACGGTGAAAGAAACGCACTATGGAGTGTTCATTTGCAAAAGAAAGAAGAACACGACTCCCTGCGCCTATCATGCGGTGCCGGAGAAAATGCTGATGATGGTGGCGATGGATCAGATTCATCATCTGGTGTCTACCATGTGTGAAGAAGAAAAGCTGGTAAAAGACATGATGCGCAGCAGCAATCTGGATTCGGCTCGTTCCATCAAAATGAAAGAAAACTCTATCCTGTTTCGGATTCAGGAAGCTGAAGAACGGCGGTTGCGCTTATATGAGGACTATAAAGCTGAAATTCTGGACGAAGATGAATACAGTCAGCTAAAGGAACACTACATAGCAGAAAAGCAGCGGTTGGAACATGAACTGCAAAAGCAGCGTCAGCGTGCATTGGAACTGGAAAAAAGAATCAAAATCTGCGATGCGCAGATGGAGCGGATGCGCGGGATTCTGAATCAAAATGAATTTGATGAAGAACTGGTGCATGAACTTATCAAGAGAATCTATGTAGGAATGGACAATTCTGTGGAGGTCGAATTTAAGTGTAGCGACCCCTATCAGGAAGTGCTTGCAATCATGTCGGAGGTTCAGAATGAATGATAAAATTGCAATCTATCTCCGCTTATCATTGGCAGACGGAGATTTGAAAAAAGGCAGCAAGGATGAAAGTAACAGCATTGAGAACCAACGGATGCTGCTCCACGATTACATTGGGAAGCAGGAAGATTTGTTTGGCGAGATTGTAGAATATGTAGATGATGGCTATACTGGAACAAATTTTAATCGTCCGGCTTTTCAGAAAATGATCGTGGATTTGAAGCAGGGCGATATAAAAGTCATCATGGTAAAGGATTTATCCCGCCTTGGTCGTGACTATATCGGTGTTGGCGATTACATTGAACAGATTTTTCCGTTGATGGGAGTTCGGTTTATTGCTGTGAATAATTCCTTTGACAGCATGAAACTGAACAACGGAACACCGGGAATCGAAGTGGCGGTCAGCAATCTGGTGAATAATATGTATAGCCGGGATATTGCGAAAAAGATTCGGGCTGCTCTGGAAACGAACTGGAAGAACGGGAAAGCCACCTGCACGAATGTCCCTTTTGGATATGTGTGGAACAAGAAAGGTGGGCAGCGGTGGGAGATTGACCCGGAGGCAGCACCCTGCGTGAAAAAAGTATTTGAATTAGCATTGTCCGGCCGCAATACAACGCAGATCGCCTACGGCATGAACGAATTAAATCTTCCTACGCCGGGATTGTATGCGAAACGAAAGAATCTGCTGATGGGCAGCAATCCTATTATTGCCCCGGACAGTGAAATGTTATGGAACGCGGCAATCGTGTGGAGAATCCTTAGACGGTATGAATACACTGGTGCGTTGGTTATGGGGAGAAGAAAGAAAATTGATGTGAATACTACCTCTGTTCGGACGCTCCCGGAGGATAAGTGGATCATCGCAGAAAACGCTCATGAGGCCATCGTGACAAAAGATGAATACTACCAGGCACAGAAAGCAATCCGTAACGTAACTCCAATTCAATATAAGGTGGATGATGATTTTGCGTTAAAAGGAAAAATCTGCTGCGGAAACTGTAATCGGCAGCTTCGCCACGAAAGGCAATATGGGGAAATGGTTTTCTATTGCGGCTATAAACGGTCAGCCGGAAAGTTCTCTAAATGCTACGGCGGCTATTACAGAGAATATTCGGTGAATGCAAAAGTGGCTCGTGCGATAAAAACAGTATTCTATGCGCTGGATGTGGTAAATCAGGGAATGCAGGAAAAGCAGTCTATCACGGTGCGCTGCGTGGACATTGAGGACTTGGAAAAGCAAGCAGAAGCCATTCGGGTAGAGCAAATCAAACTATATGAATCGTATGCAGACGGTGTGCTACGGCGAGATGTGTACATAGAAAAGAAAAAGACCCTTTCGGAAAAACTGGCTGCATTGCAGGATAGCATACGGACAGAAAAGGAAGAACAGGAGTGTGCCGATGAACTGGATGAAGAAATCCGCAACCTGACAAAGCAGGCAAGTCAAAAAACATACATAGGCGGTCTGACCAAGGAATGTGTAGATGCTTTTGTCAGCATGGTTTATCTGTATGACGATCAGACGATGAAAGTTGAGTTTAACTGTGAGGATGTGATTCGGAGAGCATTGGAAAAGTATGGCGCATAACTGCATAGAAACAGCAAGGTGAGCAAAAAGAATGCCCGTCTGGTTGAGAGGATTCGTAAATCTTCTCGATCAGGCGGGCATTTCATTCCGTAGGAATGACTTTGACCGCATAAGCCACAGACAGCACCCCGGTGTAATCCGAAGTGCAGCTGTGTCTTATGCGGGCTTTTTTGTTATATGATCAGCGGGCTACAAAATCAGATTCCCAAACCGTACAGTATGGCTTTCATCTCTCTTACCATCCGAGTGAGAATTTCCTGTTCGATTTCATTGCAGTCCAAGAGAAGACGGTGAATTTCGGAATTTGAGGTTGAAGTCGAGTGCATCAAACTATCTACCAGCAAATCATCAGTCGATACGTCAAGAGCATTGGCAATATCAACCAGTGCATCAAGACTTGGGCGTTTGATAGCGGATTCGATTACGCTAATATGTTTTCGTGTCATGTTAAGCTGCTCTCCAAGGGCCTCTTGCGTGATACCAGCTTGTTTTCGGGCATTTGAAATGCGCTTGCCCAAAGCTTTATAATCAGTAGCCATGTGCTTTTCTCCTTATGATTCCCCGCATAAGGCAGTACAATTATCTCGCATGATGGTAGGCAGAGCAACTCTATATCAAAGGTTCTAAGACCGCAAAGGGACACACTGCTAGCTGCTCTGTGGTCTTAGGCTGTTTTGCTACCTACTGGGTAGCAAAAGGCAACTCATGCTACCTGATGGGTAGCAGTCAAAACGCAACGAATGCTTTATAATAGAGGTAGGAAAAGACTGCAAATAGGAAGGAAAGACGATGGCGGACAAGGTAGAAAAAA
>ERZ825670.2647-NODE-2647-length-16462-cov-4.771683_pt1 | contig 16462 bp, 14 predicted proteins | sample MGYA00519929_ERZ825670 | MGnify/ENA primary metagenome ERZ825670 (study PRJEB31778, sample SAMEA3449207) | human gut metagenome | biome: human gut; feature: human-associated habitat; material: faeces | place: United Kingdom | collected 2010/2012 ...
GAGCGCCCGGAGCATCCCTGTTTGAGCGTAGCGAGTTGGGATGCGACAGCGAGCGTAGGTCTCGAAGTAGCCCGTCAGCGTCAGCCTTGACCTTTTGGTTACTTTTGGGTCAAGCCAAAAGTGACACATCAGATCTCATCAGGCGACTCAGAATCGGAACCGCCCCCTTCCTCTACCGGCGTCCCGAGTATCGTCACCTTGAGCAACGAAGTCTTCTCGCCCAGCAGCGAGTAGCGTCGTGCCCCGTTCAGTATGGTATAGGAAGGCGAGAATCCCGGCACGATAGTCCGTATATGCGTAGCCTTGACCTCGGGGGCGGTCGCTACCCCCTTCTCCGTGACGAAGCGGTTATAGACGGTTCCGAACCCTAGCAGCTCCACCTTGTAACCTTTCTGTAGGTTCTTGATGACATACCGCTGATAACGATCCAATACGTTCAATACGTCACCCTTCGTGAGCGAAGACTCCTAGGCGATCTGGTCGGCAGCATCTTGTGTGGACAGGGTACCGAAATAATAGGGAACCGGCTTGTACACCTCCTGCTTAGGATCCGTCTTGGGGGTAAAAAACTTTCGTGCTTGAAATGCTTGTGGCATAGTTTGATAATTAAAGATTAATAATAGAAAATTAATTGCTTGCTGATCAATGTTACAAAGATAGGTTCCGCCGTAAGGGGCGGTGATGCCGATTGATGCCCGGGGTAGGGAATAACGATTAATTAACATGGGACGCAGTGATAACCGCCGGTTTCTTACGCTGCCTATCGTAAGCCCCTTTGAATAGGCATTATAAGAAGCCTTGGATGGGCATTGTAAAGATCTTAGAATACCCATCCAAGTTGACAGTTGACTAGTGACAGTAGGCTGTTTTTATTTACCTCTGTGCGCAACTGTCAACTAATTTACGGTTCTCCTAGGTAGTGGATGATTAATCTGATCTGTCGGGGCGTGAATATACGTTGCTCGGGGCGGTAGCCCGTCTCCAGCAGCTTGTCGTGCAATTCCGTGCATCGAATGATCCAACGACGTAAGCGGTTGCAAGCTTGATGGGAGGCCAGCTCCGGGAAATAGGATGCCGCTAGTGCGGACTTTCTTAATGGCAAGAACATTTGATTTATGATTTATAGATTTGGGAGAATGAAACTTTCAAACTTTCAAACATTCGTCCCCCCCTCACACACACACGCCCGTGGGGTACGTTATATAGGGGTGTGAGGGAGGCCGGGATTACTTATGGGTGACACGGCCGCCGAAGCTGTACTCGCCCCGGCCGTTCTTCTCCAGCGTGCCTCGTTCCTGCATTCGCTTGAGACAGGTATCTAGGGTGGCGGTGGGGATGTTGTTCCTCTCTGCTTCCTCCAAGGCCTGTTGTCGGTTGAAAGAGAGTGGAAGGGCCGCGAAGAGAGCCTCTTGGGGCGGGGGCGTGCGAGAGCGTGGCACCTCGTCAGACGGAAGCAGGGAGAGTATGCCCGCCGAATGACGGTAGAGCGGCTCCACGAGCGAGAGGACAGCCTTAAAATCGTCATCATCGATACGTAACTCTAGGGAAGGAACGATACCGTCCCGTACGTTCTCCTCCGGGATCTCGGGGGCAGGCGAGAGACCGGGACAATTGAGAATTGAAAATTGAGAATCGAGAATGGCTTGTGGGATGAGGAGACTCTCCACCGATCGCAGGAAGGCCACCACGGAAGCGATCCGGCAGATATTGATGGCGATACGGGCCACGGAGCTTCGCATCGGATAACCGTAGGAAAGACCGGCGTGCCCGAATATGCGTGCGAAGCAGCTGTTGAATCGCTCCTTTTGCGTGTCGGAGAGATGGAATTGTATGACATTGACCCTCTCATGTAGGTAGTCCACGAGCATTTTCCACTGTCTCCCCCAATCGGAGAAGAGGCTATCCATGTCCTCGTCGCCCTGCTCGAACTGATCCGCCCACTCATCGATAGGCGGCATCCGGTAGAACAATTGGCGTGAGAACAGCCCGTTTTCGGCCGAGGGAATAAGTGGCCGTACCTGCGCTGGAGTACCGCTTAACAAGACACTGAGGTAAGAGGCCGGGCACTCCCGGTATTCCCGGTTCGTGCGTCGGTTGAAAGCCAGTCGCTCGTGGTCGTGGCATTTACGCAAGGTATCGCTCCAGTGCCCGTGCTCGGTGCCGATGGCCGTGCTCACGGTATCGGCCTCGGTCTCGCAGATCAGCCCTATGCCGTCGGCCTCGATGAGGTTCTCCAGCACGCCGGTGCCGGAGTTGTTACCGGCGATAAGGAACATCTTGAGGGGAGGCATCTCGGGCTCCGGCGTATCGGATTTTTTCTTGCCCAGCGAGTCCCAACGGCTTTTCTCCTCCCGGTAAGCTTTATGCCTCTGCCGGTAGTCCGCCATCATCGCCTCGTGTATCGGCTCAGCAAGCCGGCGTGTCCAAGCGAGGGCTCCCTTTCCCGAGGCGGGAGGGGCGACGATGAACGTTTGCAGGCAAGGGTAGTAGAATTTTCGCCCGTACGATATCCGGATCGATTTGTTGAGTGTCGCTCCCAACACGGTGATAGCGCCCAGCAGGAGGATATCCCGTTGGGCGGGGGTATCGCCCCGGCCGATCATCCGCTTGAGGAAAGCGGGCCAAGGATACTCAGGAAAGGCGGGCGGGACATTTTTCACGGACTGTTCCTCGTGCGTACACGTGTGCGTGTGTGAGGGAGGCGTGAATGTTTGAAAGTTTGAAAGTTTCCCGGCCTCAGCCAAGGGTTTGTCCAGCCTCACGCCGGCCAGGTCCGCCAAGTGGAATACGGATCCCAAGCCATTCCGTCCATTGCCTCCTTTGAGGGCATGGTCGTATAGCTTATCCGCCTCGGCGGAGACATATTTCTCCGACATCCGGCAGATACGATGAAAGAATGTCCGACCAGCCTCCCCGCAATCGTTGGCGATGGCGAAGGCGATCGGCATATACTCTTGATAGGTGGGAGCGATGTTCGCCCCCTGTTTCTCGATGGCGGCAACGAGCCGCTCCAGATCTGATAATGGGTTCATGATGATATATAATTTTCAATTTTCAGTTCTCAATTTTCAATTCTCCCGTAGCCTCGCTGAGGGATCGTGGCAAAGGAAGCAAGCCCGTGAGAGGTCTGCGTTCGTGGCATCAGCTTTCAGCCCGTATTTTCCCTCAAGGTATTCCCAAGCGAATCGTACCGCCTCGTCGAAAGACTCCTCTACGGTTTTCTTGATCGACAGGCGATAGGGTACGAGGAGCTTGATTCCCGTGGTACTGGGACTCACGAAGGAGAGATCGGGGCGTAGCCGCTCGTCGGCGAACAGCGTGTCCCTCCAACGGATCGCCTCTTCGGATGAGGAGATATGATCGATGTCGATGACGAACTCGCCCGACGGCACGAGCAAGTGATCTTCCTTGCGGTAGGAGAAGATACCGGCGGGGGTGACATAGGGTAGCAAACTCTGTTTCAGCCGCCTGAACCGTTTCTCGTCGCCCGATGCGGCACGTACCTGATCGGTACGCTCACGCAGCCACTCGCTGGTGGTGATATAGGCGTGTAATTGACTGACACAGACGACCCCGTTCGGTACTTGATTGGTGATGGGGGCGTTGAAAAAGGAAAAGATAGACTCTTTCATGATCGGATAAAATAAATTGATTATTCGGTTACCGCCGGTAAAGGAACGCGTTCCTGTCCATTCCCGGAATAGCGATGGACGGGACGGGTACGGAAACGGACGTACGGTGGATGAAATGAGGATAGAAATAAATATGCCCCCGTGAAAGGGGCGATTATTGTTAACACTTAAATTAAAAACGAATATGACAGAAAATCAAGAGCGGGCGGAACAGGCACGTTCTGCCTTTACGGTCAATGGAGGTAACGTGCAGATCCTGCCCAATGCCACCATCGCTATCCAGAACATCCATTGGGGTGACGGGACGGTGACACGGACGGAACGCTGGATCACGCCCGCAGAATCGGGACTTCATGAGTCTCCGTCTCCTCCGATAAACTCTCCTGCCCCTCCGGTGACGGCTGAACCCTCCTCGTTGGCCTTGTTCATCCCGGACGAGGCGACCCGTCTTGTCTACGAGGCCCGCCTATGCGTCTGCCCGGACACGGTCACCCTTTGCCAGACGGTATTGACGGACCTTTACAACGAGATCCTAGCCGACTACTCGTCTCCCCTCAAGCTGGTCAAGAGCCGTGCCTTCATCAGCGCCCTCTTGCCTCACCTCACGTTCGTGAACGGGGCGAATGTACCGAGCATTCGATATGGGATCAGGAAGTATGTGCTGGGGGAGGGGATGAGATAAATGAGAGATCCTAGAAACTCTGCTATTTGTATTATGCTGAATGATTTGTCTCAGTGATCTATCTCTATAAATATAGCTTGAACTCATTTTAAATCTAAATATTCGATGTGTTTGTCCCGCTGGTATATCGGCGGGGTAAGCGTGTCTTATGTGCTCATTTTTATGTCAGCTACGTCAGAGAATAATAAGCGGATAGCGAAAAACACGCTATTCCTCTACATGCGAATGCTCCTAATCATGGGGGTGACGCTGTACACCAGCCGGGTCGTGCTACAAGTATTGGGGGTAGAGGATTTCGGGATTTATAATGTGGTGGGGGGAATAGTGGTACTCTTCACATTTGTCAATAACGCCATGGTCACCTCCACGCAACGGTTCTTGAATTATGAGTTGGGACGTGGGGATCTGGTGACAACCCAACACGTGTTCTCTGCCAGTGTCACGATCCATCTAGGAATAGCGTTGCTGACGTTCGTACTTGCGGAGACTGCTGGGTTGTGGTTTTTGGAACGCTACATCCAATATCCTGCGGATAGGGGATGGGCGGTGACACTTACATATCAATTTACGATATTGGGCACTTGTGTTAATATCATGCGTGCTCCTTATAACGCAGCCATTATCGCACATGAGCGGATGTCATTCTATGCTTATATCAGTGTGATTGAGGCCGTGTTTCGTTTGTTGATTGTGTATTTGTTGACTTGGACCGCATGGGATCGTTTGATCTTTTATGGGTTCTTGATGTTTGTCGTACTGGCTTTGGTGTTGGCTTGTTATTATTTGTATTGCAGGCGATCGTTTGCAGTATGTCATTATCATTTCTTTTGGGATAAAGGGTTGTTCTGCGAGTTGCTAGGTTTCTCTGGCTGGAGTCTGTTTGGAGGAATAGCCAATATGGGAGCCTCGCAAGGATTGAACATCTTGTTGAATCTTTTTTTCGGCGTGACGGTGAACGCTGCTATGGGTATCGCCAATCAAGTACAAACGGCGGTCTATAGTTTCGTTGGGAATTTCCAGACGGCTTTTAATCCGCAAATTGTTAAGTCTTACGCCTCAGGCGATCGCAATTATTTCATCGACTTGATCATGCGTACCTCGAAATATTCTTATTTTTTGCTGTTCGTTATCTCTTTTCCTCTGTATCTCTGCTGTGAGGAGGTCTTGTCACTGTGGTTGGGGGAGGTACCTGCGCATACGGTATCGTTTTGTCGCTTGATGATATTGTTCTCCTTGCTGGACGCTTTGCAAGGCCCACTTTGGGTATCGGTACAGGCCACGGGGAAGATCCGTGATTACCAGATACTGATGAGCGTGATGATCCTGACCAATCTGCCACTCGGTTACTTGTTCTTGAGGATGGGGTATGTGCCAGAGGTGGTACTGGTGATCCGTTGTTTGCTGAACCTCTTGATCTTGTTCTTCCGGCTTTGGTATTTGCGGCGTTTGTATGGTTTTCCTGTGTGGAGGTATTTGCAGGAGGTGGTTGGTCGGGTAATTATGGTAACAGCCGTTGTTTATCCTATTGTCTATTTACCTTTGGGGACAATCGGTTTTGCTTGGAAAATTATTCTGTTAGGGATAATTTCTTTATTGATGGATGGTTTGGCCATGTATTATTTGGGTTTGGATCACAAAGAACGAAAACTATTGATGACCCAACTAAATAAGATCTATGAGAAATATAAATGAGATAAAAGATTGTTATGGCTGTGGTGTATGTGCTACGGTCTGCGGTAAAAAGATCATTGGGATTGGATTGAATAAAGAGGGCTTTTATGAACCGAGAGTCATCGATCCAGACCGATGTGTAGGCTGTGGTTTATGCTTGGATGTATGTTCATTTTTACAAGAAGAGCCTTCTTTACGACGTACTGAGATTCACAGTTATGCGGCTTGGAGTAAAGATACGGTTATACGGAGAAAGTGCTCCTCGGGTGGTGTAGGCTTTGAGTTGGGGCGAACCTTGATTGAGGAAGACTATAAGGTATGCGGTGTGCGTTATGATGCGGAGCGGGCAAGGGCCGAGCATTACATAGCTACGACCGTGAAGGAATTAATACCTAGTATAGGCAGTAAATATATACAAAGTTATACGGTTGATGGCTTTAAGGCGATTAACCGAAAAGAGAAATATCTGGTGACAGGTACGCCTTGCCAGATAGATTCTTTCCGTAGGTATATCCGGAAGTTTAATGTAGAAGATAATTTTGTTTTAATGGACTTCTTCTGCCATGGTGTCCCCTCTATGCATTTATGGCAGAAGTATCTTCAGGAGGTGGAGAAATTGACAGGGAATGTTACTTATGTCTCATGGCGTAATAAACTCACGGCTTGGCATGATTCGTACGATCTGTTAATAAGGGGGGAAAAAAGTTTCTATAATTCAAGGCTGTCTCAAGGAGACAGGTTCTACCGCTTCTTTTTAAGCGATGCTTGTTTGGGTAAGGCTTGCTATGAGAGGTGCAAATATAAGTATGACCGTTCGGCTGCGGATATCCGTATTGGTGACTTATGGGGTAATACCTATAAATCGAATGAGGATGGTGTGAGTGCGGCGGTTGCCTTCACGGAAAAGGGAAATAAGATATTGTGTTCTTGTGGTTGTGAGTTGATAGAGCATCCTTTTAATGTTGTTGCGGAAGGACAGATGAAGGAATGTCCTCGTAGACCGAGGTTGCGGTCATGGATTCTTGTGCGTTTCTGTTCCGGCCACTCGTTGCGATCTACGTTGATCATGTATAAGTTATGCTGTTTGCTGAAACGAATCATAAACAAATTAATCAGAATATTGAAATGGGAAAAGTAGTGGGAATACTCTCTATGCAAAGGGTCTTAAACTATGGTTCTTTTTTACAGGCGTATGCTTTAAAACAGTTGTTGCTACAAAATGGAGCGGATGAGGTTTATTTTATAGATATAGAGAAAGGCCGTTCGCTGCCGGGTTATGAGTCGGGATCTTCAATTTGGTCGAAAGCATGTACAGCCTTCTCTTTTTTATTCAAAGGACGTTTAGTCTCGTTGTTGAAGGATCGCCAATTTATGAGACGGGTTAGAGGTCGCATTGCCGCCCAATTTCCTGTATTAGGTTTGGACTGTTTGACTCCTTTCCGTTTTGATGTGGTTTTTATTGGTAGTGATGAGGTTTTTAATTGTTGCCAGAAAAGCTTTTGGGGATATACTCCTCAACTTTATGGTCGAGTTTCTCAAGCGGGTCGGGTAGTCTCTTATGCGGGTTCATTTGGACATACGACTTATGAGCAATTGTGGAATGCTGGTGTTACTGAAGAGATTGGGGGTACAATGAAAAAGTTATCGGCCATATCTGTCCGTGACAGGAATTCGTATGAGATCGTGGAGCGTTTGACAGGTATTAAGCCAGAGATACATTTGGATCCAGTGTTGATATATGGGTATGAGAAAGAGATTGTAGAGAGAAATATCAATATCCAGCAGCTTTATATGGTAATTTATAGTTATCAAGGGCGTATTTCTGATAAAGATGAAATAAAGAAGATCGTGGAGTTTGCTAAATCGAAGGGATTGAAATTGATCTCTGTCTTTTGTCGTTATGATTGGTGTGATGAGGCTGTCATACCGGAAACTCCGTTTGATGTTTTGGCTTGGTTCAAGAAAGCGGAATACATTGTTACGGATACATTTCATGGGACGATATTTTCGATCATAACGCATCGTCCGTTTTGTTCGTTGGTAAGAGATAGTAATGAACAGAAATTGGGCTCATTGTTAGAGCAGTTGGCCTTGGGTGAGAGGAAAATATTGAAAGGAGATTTTCAGAAAATCGGATCTGTTTTGAATATACCTGTCGATTATGATAAGGTGGATAATGTACTCCAAGAGGAACGAAGGAGAGTAATGGAGTATATGTACAAACAGTTAGTGGATATAGGGACTAAAATTTGTAAGAACTAGTGATTTGGAATCATAATTTAATGAGTTCTATCTCTAATATTATTAATAGATTTGTTCGTTCTTTTATCATAGTTTATGGATGTTTATATTTGTGGTTGTTCTTGAAAATAGATTGCTTTTAAATGAAAAAAATAAAACTTTTTATTGCCTTATTCTTGTTTTTGATACTTTTCCAGTTTTTTGTTTGGATACAAAACCCAAATGAAATAATAGTTTCGTTTATGAAGTATTATTCTTGTTTTATATATGTAGTGTGTGTTATAATATCATTTTGTTTTAAGACGAGGGTTGTTTTTCCATATATTCTTTATCTTTTTACATTTGGTGTTTTTATGATGTCTCGCATATTTTTAGATGCTTTTGAAGTAGAAAATGCTTTTTTTGATGTTGCAACGTGGGCTAATGATTGGTCTTTTTTTTCTTTGCCTATCAAATATGAGATGTTAAACGCTATTGTGTTTTATCTGTTATTTTCTTTTTTGGGCTTTTTGACTTCTAATTTGTTTATCGGTAAGTCCGGGTTTGATATGGATATAAAAGAAAATTCTCTAATGCTACAAATACGGAAAATAGGATTTTTTTTATTTATCGTTTTTTGTTTGCCTTATTTGGCTTATTTGTATCAGGCTGTATTGTATGTTGCTGATAATGGATATTTATCAGTGTATTTGAATGAATCTGAAACAACTGTTAGTAACCCCTTTTTACGAATTTGTGATGATCTTTGTGTTGCGGGTATATATTTGTATTTGAGTACATTCCCAATAGGTAAAAAATACGTTTTTGTCGTTGGATTTTATTTTGTTACATTGTTAATAATGCTGGGGACAGGTGGTAGAGGAGCTACGTTTTCTCAAATATTAATGTTTTTATCATATATAGTAATTCGTGGTATTAAAATAAATGTAAAGCGGGTATTAGTAATTGGCATAATAGGGGGTGGCTTAATATATATTGCTCAATTTGTTAGCAATTATCGCAATGACGGTTTTAATAGTGTAAAAGAAAAAAATGAAATTCAGTTTACACAATTATTGTATTCTTTTTTTTGGCAACAAGGTACTTCTATTCAAACTATAGGGCGAACAATACAACATGAAAATGAAGTTTCTAATGGATGGCTTTATTTTATAGGTCCTATTACGAACAGTTTTAGGGAGAATGTGGTGATGAAAAAAATTGGATTAGGAATACCTAATGGGCAAACTTTAGAAACGGTTAAGACTGGATATTCTTGGGCTGATAACCTTTCATACAGAGTTTCTCCTAAGTTCTATTTGACAGGGCATGGTATGGGAAGTAGTACAATAGCAGAGTGTTATGTTTTAGGATATATGTTTGGGATTATGATTGTGGGTTATATATATATATATATGATGATGTTGTTTATAAGTAAGTGTAAAAATCGATATTCATATATGTATCTACTATTTTATATGCTTCCTGCATTTTTTATATCTCCAAGATCTAGCCCTTTAACAGTAGTGACAAACTTATATCGACCACTTATTGTTTTATTTTGTATTCAATTGGCTTATTTTTTCAAGATGAAGTTTTGTTGTAATCGTTTTAAAGTTGTATTACGTGATGAAAAATGATCTTTTATTGAAAGATGCAATAACGAAAAATATCTTAATAATAACCCATGCTTTTCTTCCAGATTTAGATGGAGGAATCATTGTTGCTTATGATTATGCAAATCTTTTGGTAGACTTGGGTCATAAAGTGACTGTATTATCGAAGGAATATAAGAATCTAATCCAAAGTACTAAATTTACATATATTCAAGTACCCAATAAATATGGTGAGTATTTTTGGATGTATAATTATGGTACGTTCTTGAAAAATATGGATTTGGATGGTTTTGATCTTATCTTGTTGAATCAGTGTCCTTCGGCTGCTATAGCAGGAAAATATTTCTCAAAAGAACAATTGAGTAGAACTGTACCTATCATACAAGGTGTGGAGGTTGAATGGGTTTATAGAAATGTAGACCTGAAGAGTAATCTTTTCTATAACGTGTTTTTGAGGATGAAACATTATCATAGGAAGTGTTTGATGAGTTGTAGAAAGATTGTCTCGGTCAGTGATTTTCATAGACAAAAAGTAATCTCTGCCGGAGATTTTCAATCCATATCAAATAAATTTCAGGTAATCTATACAGGAATAGATAAAGAACTATTTAGGGAAATTCCTTCCGATTTTAGGAAGCAAATAGACGCTTTTGATAAAGATATATTGCTTACGGTTAGTAGGATAGAAAAGATGAAAGGTCTTGCGGAGATGTTATCTGTTTATAAGCGTTTGATAGAAAAAAATGACCGATATATATGGGTAATTATTGGTGATGGCCCTTATTTGCAATCGTTGAAGGAAGAGGTTAAAAGAGAAGGGTTAGCTACATCTGTTATTTTTTTAGGAAGAAGGAATAGGGATGAGTTGAGTTATTATTATTCTGCGGCTGATTGTTTTTGGTTACTGTCTAATTATGATGAATGTCTTCCTTTGGTTTATTTAGAGGCTCAAGCTTGTGGTATTCCTGCGATCGGACGTAAGAAAGGGGGGACGCAAGAAACGATCCGGAATCGTAGAACTGGTTTTCTTGTTAAGTCTGATGAGGAGTGCCTTGAGATTCTTTTAAATAGAGAATATAGGTATATTGAGAAAGATGCGCTTCGTGATTTTTCTGCTTCTTTTGATAAAATACAAGCGACTCAAAGTTTAATATCTTAAAGATTCATATTCTATACATCATGAGAAATATAGCTGTGGTTTTGGCCGGTGGTTTCGGTCAACGTTTAGGAGATGCGACACCTAAACAGTTCTTGAAGTTAGCGGGGAAAAAAGTGATTGAACATACGATAGATGTTTTCCAAAATCATCCGTTAATAGATGAGATCGTTGTGGTTTCTAATCCTAATTATGTGCAGGAGGTAGAGAATATCTTGGTGAAGAATGAATATTCCAAGATGAAGAAAATCCTCAAGGGAGGAAAGGAACGTTACCATTCAAGTTTAGCGGCGATTAATGCTTATGAGGAAGAGGTGAATATGATTTTCCACGATGCGGTTCGCCCATTGGTCAATGATCGTATTATATCTGATTGTATCAATGCCTTGAAAACGTATAATGCGGTGGATGTCGCGATCAAGACGACTGATACGATCATTCAAGTTGATGCGGCGGACCATATTACCGGAATACCTGCTAGGGAGTATTTGCGTAACGGACAGACTCCGCAAGCTTTTAAGCGTTCTACGATAAAACGAGCTTATGAATTGGCTTTAAAGGATGTTAGTTTTCAAACGACAGATGATTGTGGGGTTGTCTACAAGTATCTTCCGGAAGAATTCGTGTATGTAGTCAAGGGTGAACAGTTTAATATGAAATTGACTTACAAAGAAGATCTGTTTTTATTGGATAAATTGTTTCAGCTAAAATCAATCGCTCAACAGAATGAAACGGTAACTCCTAAGACTATAGCCGCTTTGCCTTCATCGGTTATCGTTGTTTTTGGCGGAAGCTATGGGATTGGGCTTGATATTATCCATATTTGTCGCCAGTACGGGGCGCATATCTATTCTTTCAGCCGTTCAGAGAATGGAGTGGATGTCTCCGATCCTGCTCTAGTGGCTGATGCTTTGAGAACTGTCATGGATAAGGAAGGACGTATAGATGCGGTTGTCAATACGGCTGGAGTCTTGAATCGGGAGCCATTGGCTACAATGACATATGAGGAGATTTGTAAAAGTATTCATGTGAATTATCTTGGAGCTGTTATTGTAGCAAGGGAATCTTATCCGTATTTAAAAATGAGCAAAGGGGCGTTGCTGCTGTTTACTTCCAGTTCTTATACGAGGGGGCGTCAATTATATAGCTTGTATTCATCTTCTAAAGCCGCTATCGTGAATTTTGTACAAGCGTTGAGTGAAGAGTGGCTGGATAGTGGTATTCGTATCAATTGTATTAATCCGGAACGGACTAAGACCCCTATGCGGGAGAGAAATTTTGGCATAGAACCGGAGGATACCTTGTTGAAATCAAGTGTTGTTGCGTCTGTGTCGGTGAATACTATATTTTCTTCCCTGACCGGAGAAGTGGTGGATGTTAAAAAAAGACTGTAAAGATGAAATCTGATAGTGAATTGATGAATGAGTTAGCTCATAAAACGAATTATTTACATGAGATGACATCTTCGGAGTCTTCTGCCATGAAGCGAGCTTTGTTGGATATATACAGGGATGTAGCGAAATTATGTGAAAAAGAAGGCTTGACATTAATGCTCAGTGGTGGAAGTTGTTTGGGAGCAGTCCGACATAAAGGTTTTATACCTTGGGATGATGATTTAGACGTAATGATGAGACGTGATGATTATGAAAGATTGATTCGATTGTGTAAGGAGGGGAGGTTAGGTGATAAATATGAGTTTGACTATCCTAATAAGGATGCTGACGCGAAAACAGTATTCTTGAAGATATATAGAAAGAACTCCTTTAATATAGAACTTTTCAATGAAAACTCTCCCTTCCCTAAAGGTTTATATATTGATGTATTTGCTTTAGATTCAGTACCTCAGTCTAAGTTCATGCAAGCCATGAAAGGTTTTGTTGCCAATGTAATCCAGTTTATATCCATTATGGTTTTGTATGCGCAGTATCCTAGTAAGTCTTTGTCTGAATTTGTATCTCTAGATTCATCGTTAAAGAGAAGATATCAGATTAAGAAAATCATGGGATCTTTCTTCGGAATTATTCCACATGCAAAATGGGTTTATTGGTTTGATCGTTTTGTGGCTTCTTCAAAGAATGGTAACCCTCTAGGTATTCCTACTGGTAGAAAATATTATAATGGAGAAATATTTGATGCTTCTGTATATTTTCCTCCAAAAGAGGCTTTGTTTGAAGGAGAAATCGTTTATATACCTGCTGACTATGATCGGTATTTGACAAATCTTTATCATGATTATATGCAATTGCCTCCGGTAGAAAAAAGAGAGAGGCATTTTATTTTGAAGTTTCAATTGCCTAATGATTAAATTGTGAGCAAATTATTTGTGTCATGGATTCTCGTAAACGTATTCTTGTAATTAGTTCTAAACGTCCATTTCCAGTTCAAGACGGAGCTTCTATTCGTACATCTCAAATGATTCGGATGTTGTCACAAATATTTGAAGTTGATTTGGTATATACTTGTAATCCTTATAAAACATTTGCGGATCTAACTGAGTTGCGTTGTTTTTGTCGACAAGTAAGTGAATTCTTAGAGCCCAAGTGGAAATGTATATTACGCGCATTGTTGGGCTTTTTTAAATCTAGACCATTACAATGTAGTTATTTTTATTCTCCGAGGATGATGAGTTATATACAGGAACATTTATCTTTGTATGATTATGTTTTTTGTAATAATATTAGAACAGTTCCGTACGTTGATGGAAGTAAGTGTAATAAGATAATTGATTATGTTGATGCTATTTCAATGAACTATATTGGAGCTTCTTTAAAAGCGAATTGGATATGGAGACTGGTTTATAAATTCGAGGCAAATCGATTAATTAGTTACGAGAATAAAGTTTTAAAATCTTTTGATAAATTTATTATTATATCCGATGTCGATCGTCAGTTTATTTTGAGGCATGCAGATCTAGAAATTTCAAATAAACATATTGAGGTAATCGGTAATAGTGTTGATTTTGACGATCAACTTATTATTCCTAATGATTCTCGAAATATTGTTTTTGTAGGATCTATGTTTTATGAACCAAATATAGTTGCTGTAACGACTTTTGTTCGATATGTACTACCTCTTATTTTGCTTTTGGATCCATCCGTTCGTTTTTATATTGTAGGCTCTCGACCATCTGCCTCTGTTTGTCGACTTGCATCTGAGCATGTTATTATTACGGGGTTTGTCGATGATCCTAAGTTTTATTTGAAGAAAGCTTCTGTTGTGGTGGTTCCTATGTATTCTGGAGCTGGAGTACAAAATAAAATTATTGAAGCGATGTCAATCGGTTGCTGTGTTGTGACAACTGAAATTGGAGCAGAAGGACTGGAGGGGATTGTTGATGGAGAACATATCTTTATCCGAACTCATTTTCAAGAAATGGCTGATACTATTATAAAATTAATGGATGATCGTTCTCTAAGAGAAAAAATAGGTAAGCAAGCGAAAAAATATATTGCAGATAATCTAACATTTGATCATATTTATGATAAATTCAAAAAAGTTTTTTACAATTTTGATTGAATGATTAATAATGATAATAAACTTGTATGAAGTTATGAGTATAAAAAAAATTCCTTTTTCTCCTCCTGATATAACTGAAAGTGAGGTTAATTTAGTATCAGAGGCTCTTCGTTCCGGTTGGATCACTACGGGGCCTAAGACAAAAGAATTTGAGAGATTAATTGCCTTGTGTTGTCAGACGGAGCAAGCTGTATGCTTGAATTCGGCTACGGCTTGTATGGAGTTGATATTGCGTGTTTTGGGCGTTGGACAAGGAGACGAGGTGATTACTCCCGCTTATACGTATACCGCTACCGCAAGTGTAACTTGTCATGTGGGGGCAAAGGTTGTCATGGTAGATACCGCTCCTGATTCGTTTGAGATGGATTATGATAAGTTGGCAGATGCGATCACGGAGAGGACAAAGGTGGTTCTGCCTGTTGATCTTGCCGGTGTGGTTTGTGATTATGATAAGATATTCGCTGCCGTAGAGAGCAAGAAACATTTGTTTTCGCCAGCGAACGATATCCAGAAGGCGTACGGTCGGGTTATCGTACTTGCGGATGCCGCTCATGCTTTTGGTGCCAAATGGCATGGAAAGATGTGTGGTGAGATCGCTGATTTTACTTCGTTTTCCTTCCATGCCGTGAAAAACCTTACGACAGCAGAGGGAGGTGCGTTGACTTGGAGAAATCATGATGGAGTTGATAACGAGTCTCTTTATAAACAGTTTCAATTGCTTTCCCTTCATGGGCAGAACAAGGATGCGCTTGCTAAAACGAGGTTGGGGGCATGGGAGTATGATATTGTCGCTCCGTATTATAAGTGTAATATGACGGATGTGATGGCGGGTATTGGTCTTGCGCAGTTGAAGCGTTATCCGGAAATGCTGTATCGTCGTCGTCAGATTATTGAGAGGTATAATGAAGGACTGAAGGGGTGCGATGTGCAGGTCTTGGATCATTTTGGTGATGACTATTCTTCGAGTGGACATTTGTATCTTGTACGTTTGCTTGGTGAGGATGTGGAATATCGAAATGCAGTGATAGAACGGATGGCTGAACGTGGGATCGCTTGTAACGTACATTATAAGCCTTTACCTATGATGACGGCCTATAAAAATTTAGGCTTTGATATCGCAAATTATCCGAATGCTTATAACCAATACCATAATGAGATTACTTTACCTTTACACACCAGTCTTACGGATGAGGATGTGGAGTATGTGATTTCCAATTTTGTTGACATTATTTCCCAATAAAATAATCCAAACGATTTGAAACGTATATTTGATATTGTTGCGAGCGGGATAGGGCTTATCTTGCTTAGTCCTCTATTTATCATTTTGACAATTTGGATTAAGTGTGATTCTATCGGTCCAGTCTTTTATAAGCAAGTTCGTGTGGGGCGTAATAATATGGATTTTCAGCTATTTAAATTCCGTAGCATGTGTGTGGGTTCAGATAAGAAAGGACTTATTACTGTAGGTGGACATGATCCTCGGATTACTCGGTCCGGCTATTATATCCGTAAATACAAATTGGATGAATTTCCTCAATTGATTAATGTGTTTAAAGGGGATATGAGTTTGGTTGGTCCTCGTCCAGAAGTTCGTAAGTATGTTGATATGTATACGGAAGAACAAATGCATGTGTTGGATGTTAGGCCGGGCATTACTGATTTGGCTTCTATTCGGTATCGAAATGAGAATGAACTTCTTGAACGGGTTAATGATCCAGATAAGTATTATGTTGAAGTAATAATGCCAGATAAATTGCGTATTAATCTGGAATATGTTGCCAGACATTCCTTTACTTTCGATATAAGATTGATATTTCAAACATTTAGAGCTATTGTATCGAAATAGCCCAAAAGAGCTTTTATTCTATAGATTATTCGTGTAACTACATAAACAAGAATTGATATGAGGGATCCTTTTTCTCGACTATCTACCTGGTACTTTTCCAAGAAATCCTTACCCTATTGGGGT
>ERZ825670.2664-NODE-2664-length-16389-cov-3.172095_pt1 | contig 16389 bp, 11 predicted proteins | sample MGYA00519929_ERZ825670 | MGnify/ENA primary metagenome ERZ825670 (study PRJEB31778, sample SAMEA3449207) | human gut metagenome | biome: human gut; feature: human-associated habitat; material: faeces | place: United Kingdom | collected 2010/2012 ...
TGATTTTTCCACCACCGCGTCCGCACTGTCCATCACCGATACCAGCTCCATTTCTCCCACCTTTGGCAACAATCGTTCCACTGTAGATAACAATTTTTCCGAGTGTTCCCGCATCTGCATCCTTGTCACTTCCTGATGCACCGATAGCTGCGGCAGACTGTCCACCCATCGCAAAAAGTTTTCCTGTACCACTCAGAGAAAGTTCACACCCTTTCGGCACTTCAATACATGCTTTCTTCGCCGGCGAATTCAATGTCGTCGTTCCACTCAGCTGCAAATTCACCTTTGCTTTATTCGTAAGAGTGATCGGACTTCCTGCCGCCGTCGTAATGATAACATTGTCAAGTACGATTGTATGCGTTCCACCGGAAACCGTAATCGAATTTGTCGTCGATGTGCTGTTTCCGCTAATTGTATACGCCCCAGTGTAACTCTGTTTCTCGCCGTCACCAATCGTATAGCCATCTTCCTCAATCAAAATATTTCCTTCCAAAAGATCCAGAGTCTTTGTTGTCTCTGGTTTTTCCGGTTCCGGCTCTGTTGTCGGTACTGCCGTTGGCTCCGCTGTCGGTTCTGTACTTGGTTCTGCCGTTGGTTCCGTACTTGGTGTCGCCGTTGGCACTGTAGTCGGGGTTGCTGTTGGCACCGTGGCAGGTGTTGCCGTCGGTGTCGCCGTTGGCGTCGTTCCTTTTACCAAATTGATCAATGCCGTAAATGCTGCTTTTGGCATATAATTTTCATCAAACAGAGATGGGTAATACGGTCCATCATTCTTTTGCGTGTTTAACCAGGTATCCAAATCGGTCAGATTCCAGAATGTAACACCGCTTACATTAACATTGTTACTATTTTTCTGCGTAAGCACTATATTCATAAATTTAGAATATGCATTTGCTAACGTTTCCTGTCCGGATTCGGAATTGTCTTTGCTCGCAAAATCAAGTTCCGTAATCTGCACCTCATAGCCATTTTGCTTAAACGAATTCAACGCATTTTTAATATTGTCGCCATCGCTGACATTCAAGTTTGTCTGATGCGCCTGCATTCCCAAACCGTCGATCGTACCTGCTGCCTTGGCATCTGCCAGATATTTTACCACAGCTTTCATCTGTCCCGGAGACGCCATGCCTACATAATCATTGTAGAACAACTTTGCGCCGGATCCGGCCGCTGTCTGAGCTGCTCTTGCATATTCAAACGCTTTCGTAATGTAAGTATTGTCCTCTTCGCCAAAAATCGCTCCATAAAGACTCTGTGTACCTGTTCTCAGCTTACAGCCATTGTCATTGATCACCTCATTGACAACATCATACGCATATACCACACCCGGATATTTCGTCTCTGTGTATTGAATAATCTGCGTGATATAGCTCTGCATACGCTGTAACATTGTTTCTTTATCTACTAGATTGGTAATATTTTTCTTTGCCGTGCCATTTCCATCGTATTGGACCTCGTAGCCTTCACAAAAATACCAATCTGGCGTCTGTGAATACCAAACCAATGTATGGAAACGCACTTGCAGATTATTTGCCTGCGCAAGACTTAAACATTTATCGATAATATCGGTGTTTATCACCGGCATGCCATCTGCGGAAGCCTTGGATTTTTCCTGATTCAAAAGGCTTTCCGGTTTCAATTCATCGCCAAATGTCACTCTGGTATAATGATGTTTAATAAACTGTAATATTTCATCATTTTTCAAATTATAACTGTACACTTCACATCCCATCGGGAATTGTTTGCTGTACGCTTCACTCAGGCTTTCTGTCGCAAGCACTTTGTCCAAATCAAGATGTTTTTCCGTTATGGAAATATTGTCCACGTAAAATTCACTTTGATAATTTTGCATCTCAAAATACATATGAAGCTGTTTCACATCTCCCGGTGCTACCACCGTCGCTTGTATTTTCTTCCAATTTCCGGTAGGCACTTTCAATGACTGAATCGTCGTATATGTGATGTTTCCGGCAAAGTCCTCTGCCTGCCACATGCAATTGATCATGCGGTCACCACCAGCCTGATGTTTGACATAAGCTTCTATCGTATATGTAGTATAATCCGTTACATTATAAGTCACGTCAATCTGCGGACCGGCCCAGTTTTTCTCGCGATTCGATACTTTTAGGCAATAGTTATCATTGTAACGGTCAATGTTTCTTTTCCTTGCCGCCCGGTCACATACGTATTTTTTCCATCCTCAAAATCAAGTGAGAGTGCTTTTCCTTCTTCTGCCGGAATCGGTGTCCCCGGCACTTTTGTCGGCTCACTGCTTGGCTGTGTACTTGGCTGCGTGCTCGGTGCCACACTTGGCTCTGCTGTCGGAACGCTGCTTGGTGCCACGGTCGGACCGATTGGTGGTTTCTCACTCGGCTGTGCAGATGGCTTCGCACTTGGTACCACACTCGGCTGTGCAGATGGTTGTTCGCTCGGCTTCACGCTCGGCTGTGCAGATGGTTGTTCGCTCGGCTTCACACTCGGCTTCACACTCGGCTGTGCAGATGGTTGTTCGCTCGGTATCACACTTGGCTGTGCACTCGGCTGCATGCTCGGAACTGCACTCGGCTGCGTGCTTGGTGCTATGCTAGGCACTGTATTTGGTGTTTTCGTTTCCGTCGCATCCGGTTCTTTCGTCGAAATACTTGCTGCTTTTTTTACCGTCACACGGCATTTTAAAACATATTTCTTTCCACGATAACGAAAACGGCTCGTAACATAGGTTTTTCCTTTTTTCTTCGCCGTTATCTTTCCGGTTTTGCTAACCGTTGCAATTTTTTTATTCTTGCTTTTCCATGTAATCTTTGTCTTTTTATTGACATATTTTACTTTGACTTTTTTGGATTTTCCAACAGTCAGAACGACTGTTTTCTTAGATAATCTCGGTTTCTTTGCTGCTTCACTTTGTTCGGCCGGCGTGCACAATGCGACTATCATCGCAGTGATCAAAAGAACTACCAGCCACTTTGTTTGTTGACTTTTTCTTGCTTTTTCCATGCGTATTCCTCCAATTTGGTTTTCCAAAATTGTACTCCGACCATTATCATACTATTACCTACAATAAAACGTACTATTTTTCTCCAAATCACCCAGAATACAGGTTAGAAAAGCGACTGCTGCTACAATCGCCTTTCATAGTTCAATATTAACAAGTTTTTTTCGAAAAGTCAATTTTTTTGTGCATTTTACACAATTTTTACACTTTATTCTCCCAGGCTTTTTATTTCAAAAAGGCATCGACACCATCGGCAATTCCTTTTACCATCTTTTTCTGGTAAGAAGCCGATGCCATTTTCAGGTCTTCGGCGCGGTTGCTCATAAATCCCATCTCAATAATCGTAACAGGGACTTTGCACCAGTTAATGCCCGTCATCGTGTCAGTGTACATTACTCCGCGGTTTCTGGCACCTGTCGCCGCACAATATTTCCGAATCATTTTCTTAGAAAATTTCTGGCTGGCTTTGCGCACCTTTTTCGACATGTATTTGTTGTTTGCTGTCGGAGCGATTGACAATGCGCCGCTTACCGAAGCACTTTCCGAGGAGTTTGCATGAATGCGGATAAACGCATCTGCCTTTGCGGCATTTGCCACTTTCGCGCGCTCTACATTGGAAATGTTGACATTGTGCTTTGTGCGCACCATGACTACTTTATAACCTCTCGCCACCAGCTCTTTCTTTACTTTTTTCGCTACCTGCAGATTCAGCTGATATTCACCAAGTCCGCTTGCTTTTCCCGATGTCCCGGATGTTACCTTTGCTTTTTGCGTCGAAGAGCCCGGGCCGTTTGGCTCCAACGAACTGTTTCCGCGCAGCTGATGTCCGGCATCGATTGCCACCACTTTCTGTCCGTCTTTTGTCGCCGCCTGTGTCACTCCTCCGGTCATCATTACTCCCAGGATCAAACCTGCTGCCAATACTCGTAATTTCATTTCTTTCCCTTCCTTTCATTTTCATTGTACCTACAAAAAAAGAGCAAACACATAATGCATTTGCTCCTTCGTGCGGAGTATGGGACTTGAACCCACACGTCTTTGAGACACATGATCCTTAGTCATGCCTGTCTGCCAATTCCAGCAACTCCGCATACCACAGTCAAGCCGCGTCCACGACTTGACTGCTTGACTATTGTATCAAATAATTCTCCTTCTGTCAAGGATTTTTTTGATTTTTGTTAATTATTTTTCAAAAATAATTTTTGTTATTGTAACACTTCCGGCATATCCGGCTTTTCCGGCATTGATAACAACATAAGGATTGGTTCCCGCTGCCTCTTTGACTTTATCAAGATTTACAACAAATACGCCTTCTTCGTTCACGCCATATTTCGGATCTGCCACTTCTTTGCCCTCTACTTTGTGTCCCACAATTCCATGGAACTCAAATGTTGGATCCGATGCCGTAAATTCAATTCGGCAAGTGCTGTATTTTGAAAAATCGATATCTTCCGGCAATAACACTTTTGCTGTAGGCGCATACTGAGACATGCCGCTTTCTACATAGCTTACAGCCTTTGGAAGTGTGTTCACTAAGCTGTCATCTCCTACCATAATGGACTTATAGGTAAATGTGCCTTTGAATCCTGCTGTTGCTGTAGAAACATGCATATACACTTTATCCTCTGCTCCAATTTTGGCAAAAGCTGCATCATTTACTTCTATCTCAACACTTCCTCCGGTTTTTCCATAGGCATCCAGAACAGCCGGCGAATTCCATTGATCTCCCGTTTTTAATCCAATATTGAATCCCTGTGTGGCTGCAACATCCGTATCGCCCTCCACAGCTGTATAATTCAATACAATTTTACATCCGGCAGATAATTTTGTCTTATCAATTTCAAAGACTCCCATCGAACTATACTGAGCGAATCCATTTGGCACGTAAGCAAAAGAAGCTCCTTCTCCAAGGGCACTGCCTTCCAGAACCAATTTTGTCTCTTCCCGCTTCGTAACATCGTCTGTTTCGACGTTTGACGTATCTGCTCCCGGTGTCTCTATGCCCGGCTCCGGTTCGGATGGTTTCGGTGTTTCAGCAGGCGCAATCGGCTCAATTGTAATATCCGGCACCGTCTGTCCTTCCGGTAAAAGTGCCACACGCAAGATTTTAACTTTCCCCGCATAACCGGCTTTTCCGGCATTGATAACGACAAACGGATCTGTCCCGCTCTCTTTCAATACATTATTCAATGTAATCTGGAACATTCCCTTGGATACTGCGCCATACTGTGGATCCGTCACTTCCGCTCCGTTCACTTTATGACCCACGATTCCGTGGAATTCAAAAGAAAGATCCGACGCCGTAAAGTCAATGCGGCAAGTTTTGTATTTACTAAAATCAACGTCTGCCGGCAGATTTACTTTTGCCGTTGCTGCGTATTGATTCAATCCGTTTTCCACATAGGTATAAGCAGAAGGAAGTTCTTTTACAAGACTTTCCGTACCGGCTTTTACACTTGTATATGTAAAGGTTCCTTTGAAACCGGCTGTCGCGGTGGAAACATGCATGTACAATTTCTCTCCGGCATTGATTTTCTCCATTTTTGTGCTATCCATAGAGATCTCAATCTTTCCACCTGACTGGTCATATACATCACAAACCGCCGGTGAATTCCATTTATCTCCTGTTTTCAGCCCCACATTAAACTTCTGGCTGTCAGCAACGTCTGTATCCCCTTCTTTTGCTTCATATGTCAATGTAATGGTGCTGTCTTTTGTTAGACTTGTTTTGTCAATCTCAAAAACACCAACAGACTGATACTGCGCCGCCCCATTTGCCTTATACGTAAAGTCTGCGCTTTCTCCAAGGGCATCCCCTTCAATCACAAGTGCTTTCGGTGCTTCTGTCGGTGTCTGACTCGTTTCCGGTGCCTTACTTGTCTCCGGTGCCTTGCTTGTCTCCGGTGCCTTGCTCGTTTCCGGTGCCTTGCTTGCTTCCGGTGCCTTGCTTGCTCCCGGCGCTTTACTTGCTTCCGGCGCTTTTACAGATTTTACCGTAACAACGAGAGTCTTTTTCACTCTCTTTTTCCCATTGATCATGGTCACAGTAATTTTCGCTTTTCCTGCTTTAAGCCCTTTTACCGTAAGACCTTTCGCAGATTTTTTCGTGATCTTTACGACTTTCTTTGCCTTTGCTTTCATTTTACATTTGATTTTTTTGGCATTTTTAATCGTAACTTTTTTGCTGCCTCCAACCCGAACTGAAATTTTTGTCTTGCTGAGTTTCGGCTTTTTGGCAGCTTCCGTTTCATTTGCCGGAATTCCCGACGCCACGACAGCCGCTGCCAAGAGCATAGCTGTTGTCTTTGTAAACATTTTTTTGTTCATTTCGTAAACCTCCTTACATACATCACAATGTTTTATAAACAGTTTACCAATATCCGACAACAAAATCCATGATGTATAAGGCGGTCTTTTTGACCTTTTTGGCATTTATTGTTTTACAAACCAACTCAAAAGTTTGCTATTTTCCTTCTGTATTTTTTTCATCTGGGAATGTGGCAGCGGCGCCATGACAGAGCCGGTTTCCACGGTCACATTCGGTATTTTCTTATTGTAAATGAGCCAGTCCCCAAATCCACCGTTCGGATCGGTACTGATGGATTTGGGCATCAGGCGGTAGTGTGTAAATCCATTCACCTTGGTCGCAAGGTTTTTTTGGCGTTCATAGAGCGATGCCTCGGATTCTACATTGTAGTTCCAATAAAGAATACTTCCGGTGGAATGATAGTTCAAGGATGCCTTCCAGCCCGAATTACGATTGACAAAGTTCATCATCACACGGGTTTCCTTTTCGGATGCCGCCTTTTTCCCCGGATAAGAAAGTCCGTCCGCCTTTTTTGATTTTCCTTTTTTATTCCAGCCGCCCGGACAGTTAAAGTTTAAGTTTACCCCGCGGGCGTTGCCTTTCCATGTCCGTGCGGAATTTTTCGTCTTTTTACAGATTTTCCGCAGTTTGGGATTGCGGATGGCATCAAAACCAAATTGGGAAATGGTTACGCCGTCCGGATTGATCATCGGAATGATATAAATGCATTTCCCTTTAAGCGCACTCTTGTAATCCGCGTATTCCCGCAAAATTTCTTCACTTTTGTGTGTGAGCATCTGGCAGTTGAGCCATTCTCTCGCATGAATTCCACCATTGATCAGATATTTTTTGGAAGCATACGGGCTTCCGATGCGGAGGCACCAGATCGCACGCCCGTCTTCGCTGGTTCCGATATTCTGCAAAGAGGCTTTCCCTCGGTATTTCCACACAAGTTTTCTGAGATCTGACGTCATGTCCTCATACGTATACTTGCTGTCTTTGATATTGACGATCCACGGCTCCTCTTTTACCGTGATACGTATTTTAATCTCATTTTTTTCAGAGCCTTTGACTTTTACACTTATGGTCGTCTTTCCTTTTTTGCGCGCCGTAATCTTTCCCTTTTTATCAACGGTCGCTGCTTTTTTGTTGGAGGAGGTCAATGTCAAACGGCTCATTTTATAATTTGTGCGTATCTGTGCCTGTTTTCCCTGATACACAAGCTCTGCACTTTTTCCTTTATTTTCCAGTTTCTTGTCAAATCGGATTTTTACGGTAAAGGTTCGCTCTCCCTCTGCTTCTGTCACCTTTATCTGGCAGTTCTGTGCTTTGGACTGCCCTTTTTTCAAGCATTTTACCTGTCCGTTTTTTTCTATTTTCAATATTCCGCGGCGGCACAGAGAAACTGTCTGACCAATCGGTTCAAATGTAGCTTTCAATGATGTTTTCAACGCCACAGTGTCCGTCACATACGAATGGATCTGATATTGCACTTTCTTTTTGCTGACATGCTTCGAGACATTTTTATTTAACAGGGTAAATGACGTCGCTGCCGGCGTGACAGTTGGTGTCATCGAAGGAAGCACTCCGGCAGATGGTGTCGGAGATATGCCGGCCGGTGTATATAATGGCATATTTGGTTCTACAGTTGTAGTCGGAATTTGTGACGGCGCGGATGAGACTGCAGGATATGGTGTCCCGGATGGAAGTGTCGTCTGCGCTTTTGCCTCATTTGCAGGCATTTGCGTGAAAAATAAAGCTGTCAAAAGAAGCCATACCAGTTGTTTTTTATTTTTTTGCGATGCCATGTCATTTCCCCCTTAAGTCAAATAGAAAGGGCACCTCAATATCTGAAGTACCCTTATGATTCATTGTTATTGTTCTGTCTTATGCAAGTTTGCTTTTCGCAACTTCTACCAATGTAGCAAATCCTTCCGGATCGCTGATAGCCATCTCAGAAAGCATCTTGCGGTTCACATCAACGCTTGCAAGTTTCAAGCCATGCATGAATTTGCTGTAAGAAAGTCCATTGATGCGGGCTGCTGCGTTGATACGAGCGATCCAAAGCTGTCTGAACTGTCTTTTTCTCTGTTTTCTACCTGTGTAAGATGTCTCCAAAGCACGCATAACAGACTGTTTTGCAACACGATACTGTTTAGATCTAGCGCCTCTGTAACCCTTTGCTAATTTCAAAACTCTTTTATGTTTTTTCTTTGCGTTTAATCCGCCTTTAATTCTAGCCATTTCTATTTACCTCCTAATTGCGTTCAAGTAACCCATCATTATGCGTAAGGCATAATCTTCTTCATTGTCTTAACGTTTGTCTCATCAACCAAAGTAGATTTTCTGAGATTTCTTTTTCTCTTTGTTGTTTTCTTTGTCAAAATGTGGCTTTTGTATGCCTTATTACGAACCAGTTTACCTGTTCCAGTTACTTTGAATCGCTTTGCAGCGGCTCTTTTTGTTTTCATTTTCTGATTTGCCATAATGTATTTCCTCCATTTATATTTGATAGTGCCAAATGCTCTATCATTATTTTGCGGCTGTTAAAAACATGATCATGCTTCTTCCTTCCATCTTCGGATCTTTGTCGATAACTGCCACATCTTCCAATTTCTCAAAAAATGCGTTCAGCACTTCACGACCAACATCCTTATGTGCCATCTCACGGCCGCGGAAACGAAGCGTAACTTTCACTTTGTCTCCCTTGGACAAGAATTTACGAGCCTGATTGGATTTGGTATTCAAATCGTTAGTATCAATGTTTGGTGAAAGACGAATTTCTTTCACATCGATGGTTTTTTGTTTTTTCTTTGCTTCCTTTTCACGTCTAGCCTGCTCATAACGGTATTTTCCGTAATTGATAATCTTGCATACCGGTGGTTTGGCACCCGGGGCAATTTTAACCAGATCAAGTTCTGCATTTTTTGCCATCAAATAAGCCTCTTTGGCTGACATAATTCCAAGCTGTTCTCCGTCCTGGCCGATCACGCGGACTTCTTTGTCACGGATCTGCTCATTAATCATTAATTCGCTGATGATTCGCACCTCCAAATGAAATAAAAAAAGATAACTGTTTTTAAAGCCAGCTATCCACAGAAATTCTTCATTCAAATGTATGAAAAAATTGGTTTGACCATTGCGCGCGCAATTGCGGCAAGGTGAGAGTGGATAACTCTGCTTTTTGTACCTTTGCTATCATATCATGGATTTTGGTGGGTGTCAAGGGGTTTTTACATTACTTTTAGAAAAATAAGTCGCAATTGCACAACTGTCTGCGTGGGGGGGAAGTCGCTCAAAAAGAATTACGGTAAAAAGTTTTTTACAGAACGCGGTTTTACCGTAAAATTTGTAAATAATAGGAAACAGTTGTAAAAAAGCGGAAATTATTACGGTATTATTCTGCGTGAAACAAGGCAAAATACCGCAAAAAAACAAAAATTGTAAAAAAGTGGCAAAAAAGAGGAAGAAATTACGGTACAACCAGAAGAAAAACCTAGGATTTGACCGTAATGCCAGAAAGGCAGTGCTCCCTTGACAAAGCAACGCCCCCTTGACAAGGCAGTGCCCCCTCGACAAAGCAGCGTCCCTCGGCTTCGCCTCGGCGGCAGGACGCAGTTGGCATTAGAAGGGGCTGCCACACTAATCACTTAGTGCGACACCCCCTCACTGCGAAGCAGTGTGATTTATAAATATCGAGTTTTATGCAATAAGACTGTTCTATCATTGGCAGATCATAAGTTTCCATCACTTGACAACGATTTTCTCGATTATTATACTTCCTGCGAACTATAAACTCGTTTTATGGCTTTCACTTTACTGCTGAGTCCTTTTTTCCGCAGCAGTTTGCGGTATGCCTTAATCTTCGATTTCGGCACTTTCACGGTCGTTTTCTTTGTGATGCCCTTAAATGCGTTCTTCGCAACATTCTTTGTCTTCAGCTTACGCGACTTAATGACAAGCAATTTCAGCTTCTTACATTTGGAAAACGCCTTTTTCCCAATTTTTGTAACATTCTTTCCGATTATGATCTTAGTAACTTTACTATTTCCCTTAAATGCTTTACCGGAAACAGATGTCACTTGGTAGGTCACTCCATTCACTTTTACAAATGCCGGAACTTTTACTTTTCCTTTGGCATTTTTTGCAGGTGCCTCATACTGCACTTCCGGATTTTCCGAATCCGCATTCGTTATTTTGAACGTCGATCCCTGACTGTCTTTAATAAATGTTCCTTCTTCGTTCCCTTCCTCTGCCGGTGCTTCCGTCGGTTTCTGTGTCGGTTGTGCGGTCGGCTGCTGTGTTGGCGCAGGCGTTGCACTCTGTGTCGGAGTTGTCGGCGTCGGACTTGGCGCTGCCGGGGTTGTCGGTGTCGGGCTTGGTGCTGCCGGGGTTGTCGGTGTCGGGCTTGGCGTGGCCGGGGTTGTCGGCGTTGGACTTGGCGCTGCCGGGGTCGTCGGCGTCGGACTTGGCACTGCCGGGGTTGTCGGTGTCGGACTTGGCACTGCCGGGGTTGTCGGCGTCGGGCTTGGACTCGGTTTCGCCACCTTTGTCCATTTTGCATAAAGTGTCATATTCCCAACATGTCCCTTCGGTATCTCGGTTATCCTTGATGTAAATGCCGCATCCTTATACCAGCCATCAAAGGTATAACCCGCTTTTACCGGATCCTGCAATGCCGTCGCTGTCGGAAGCGGATAATAGGATGCCGGGTTTGCTGCCGCATTTGTTCCACCATCTAACTCATAGGTTATCTGATACTGATTCAATCTAATATACAAATGTACAGTCATGATACAATTGTATCCGCAGTCATAAGTATAAGTAACTTCTTCTGCCATCGGATCAAATACCAAAACATTGTCCGCCAATGTTGCGCCGGTTATCTTTGATATACTATTTACGTCCCAGCCGGAAATCTGTCCCATATCGATCTCAACGGTATCGTACATCATAATACTGCCTTCCAAATTTCTATCCGAATACTTGTCTGTCACTTTTAATACCTTGATCGGATTAATGGAAAAATTCATGGAAGACAAGCTTGTATTTTGTCTGATATCCAGACCATCAATCTCATTATCATTACAGTCCAACGTGCTAAGACTCTGATTTTTACTCACATCAAGACTTTTCAATTTATTACTCGAACATTGCAGCATATACAGCTTTGTATTGGCACTGACATCCAGACTTGTCAATCCATTATTTTCGCAGACCAAATTAACCAATTCCGGATTCTTACTCACATCAAGGCTCTTGAGGGATGTATTATGTGAAGTATATAAAGATTGCAATGCCGTATTGGCACTGACATCCAGACTTGTCAATTTATTATATACACAACGCAAATATTCAAGTTTTGTATTAGTTCTTAAGTCCAGTGTAGTCAACTTGTTACTTCCACAATCTAAACTCGTTATGTTCAGATTCTTGCTGACATCCAGAGTCGTTAAACTATTATTTGCGCAATGCAAGTTCTCCAGCTGCGTATTTTGACTTAGATCCAGCTCTGTGATCCCATTTTGACTACATGATACGTCGGTTAATTCCGAACTATCACCTATATCCAGACTTGTCAATCTGTTCTGATAGCAGCTTAGTGTTTTTAATGCGGTATCTCCACTTATATTTAAACTCGTCAGGTTATTGTTAAAGCACTTCAGTGTAGTCAGATTTGGCTTATTACTGACATCCAAAGCTGTCACTTGTGTATTATACACATGCAAACCTTCTAATTTCGTATTCTGACTTACATCTAAACTCGTCAGCGGATTGTTTCCACATGCCAGCTCCACCAATTCTGTATTCTTACTCAAATCAATACTTGAGATTTGATTTTCATAAATCCATAATTTCTTCAGGTTTGTATTCTCTGTCACATCCAGACCCGGCAATTGATTATACCTGCACTGTAACTTGATTAATTCCGTATTCTGACTTACATCTAAACTTTGCAAGTTATTCTTATCACAATTCAATTCCTGCAGCTTTTTATTTTTCGTCACATCTAAACCGGTCAGACTGTTCTTTTCGCATTCTAATACCGTTAAATTCGGAAAATACTCAATCCCTGCAAGAGAGGTAATTTTAGTTTGACTGTTTAAAGAATCAAAATTTACAACGATTTCCTTTACTGCGTTTCTCTCACTTTCTGACAATCTTCCATCGCCGCTTTTATCAAATCTACCAACATATTTCAAAAATGTGGCATCCGGAAATGTCTTATTATCGATCGGCACATCCGTTTCCGCCGCCTTTACAGGCGAAGCCGTATAGCAGCACACCGCCATGCCAAATAACAATATTCCAAATCCCAGTTTACGTAGTCCAAATTTACTCATATATTTTCCTCCATTTCCATAACTTTGCATACCTACTTACTTATTGTATTATACCACCAATGCTGCTTCTTGACAATCCCGCTTATTTTCGAAAAGTTTGACACCTTAAAGCAAAGAATTATAAACATTATATATAACGAAATATGCGCCGCCGGGCACACCATTTTAAAAGCCGCCACACCGGGTAACACCCGTGCGGCGGCTTTTGTTTTACAATAGTACCATGATCTTCTAAACCATATTTTGTTTATCGTTTCAAAATAACTGCTTTGATAATAAATCCTGCCTCATCGGCACCATCACCAAAGATTTTGAACCGATATAATTCTTTCTCTTTATTCAGCTCAATCACTTTTGAATGTTCTAACGGATTAAATGGTGCATCTGTTCCTGCCCACTGTATTTCAACATCCTGATCCTGAGCGTCTTTGTATCGTGAAGCGCATCCAAATTTATCTTCCGCGCCAAGACGATCGTATTTGATCTCAATCGACGAAAATTTTGTATCTGTCAATTCTTCCGGCATATTGAAGAACACTCCCGGATACTGTCCGTTGTAAGTAAGGGATGCCTGTCCGTTATACATATCTACTTCTGCACTTGCTCCCCCTTCTGCCTCAACATTTTCTTCTGTGATTGGAATAGCGTATTCCGTTTTGTCTGCATTCCATCCTGTCACAAGGTTTGGATTCATTGTTGGAATTGGAGCAACAGTTGGTCTTGCTGAAAGGTCTGGGAGCTCCGGTGTGTCTTTTTCAGAGAATGCCCAAGATGCTACGTTATAACCAGTACCACGGAATACAAAGTATACGTCATGTACACCTGTTACTTCTTTTTCAATATCTGCTGTACTGAATGCATAAAGTTTCTTGGTATCAAGAAGGCCAATGCGCGCAATGCGGTTTGCAGGTACGGTTGGATCATCAAGATAAACTTCAATCTGTCCTTCGTCATTTGCTGCTGCAATTTCTGCACTAATGCTCTTAAGTCCGTTTGCGCCAAAGTCTACTCCACTGATCTTTGTCCAGTCACCGGTATTAATCTGATCCAATACCATCGGTGAACCATTGTAAGACTGCATTACTGTGCGGTCATCACGCAGTGATTTCACACCGGCACTCTTAGAAGCTGTTGTTGCATTAACATATCTTACACTTCCATCCTGATTGGTGTATGGATTGAAGTTTTCAAGCTGTTTTGCGCCTTGGTAAGAAGGCTTAATATCGATAGTCTCTTTATCCATGTCAATATCAATCTCGTTGACATGAAGGTTACGATACTGCTTGCTGTCACGATACAACGTATTGCTCAACGCTGTTGAGTGATAGAAGATGTAGTTGTGTCCCTTAAAATTCTGCATATGATGATGGTTGTTATATGTCTCACCATACAGTTTACTTGGGTTATCAAGAATTGTTCCAAGGAAATTATGAGCAACTCCCTTGTCATCTGTATATTTGGTCTGCCCTACTTTATCCGGGAAGAACGCGATGTTCATCGGATCGGAAGAAATATATGCTGCAATCTGTACTGCACCTACATATGGTGTATCTTTCTTTACATCCCAGTTTGTACAATAAGAATAGATATATTTGCCGTCAATCTGGTTGATCTCTCCGTCTTCAAAGAAGCAGAATGTGTCCAGAATCTGTGGCACACCATCCGATGATACTTTTCCGGTACCCTTTTCGAATTTCAATTTACATACACGTCCGGTCTGAACGTATTTTTCTTCATCATTTCCACCGCCAAAGTATACATAAGCGTTGCCTTTGTCATCCGCAAGAACTGCCGGGTCAAAGCACCATTTTACGCCGCTGCATCCCTCAGACTGGGAAGTAAATAATTTCTTTCCAAGATCATCATACCATGGTCCAACCGGTGAGTCTCCACGTACATACCCAACGCCACCACCATCGGTATAAAATACGTAATATTCATCCTCGCCGTCACCGTCACCATCAATCTTCAATGCAGATGGTGCCCATGCCTTTGTTGTCCATTTATTTGTCACTTTGTTCTTCGCAAGTGCAGAATCCGGAAGATTCGTAAGGTTTCCATTATCCATAAGACCTTCATCAGTCCAGTTTACCATATCGGATGTGGAAAGAATGCTCAAGGAATGATTACTGTAAGAGTTTGCTGCCAATTTTCCATCTGCATAATCAAATCCTTCATTGGTTCCATATACATATAATTTTCCATCAACATCTGAGTTATCCAATGCCGTTGGATCAGCGATGAAATCAAAGTTTGTCAGCATACTGTCAATATCATGTACTGTTCCGTCTGCTGTTGTATACTGCAATGGCGCTGTCAATTTGATCGCCGGCGTATCCCAATTATTGGAAGCGGTCTGCTGTTCAAATACATTGTCACCAAAATTGTCATATACTTTGGCACCTGCCTCTTCCAAGGACATCTGCGCACCATTTTTGTAAGCAACAACTTTCTCTTCTTTGGTATCATAACCAAGGGTATAGTCATTGAAGTAACTGTATGCTTCTTTACTGTCCACTTTTGGAGCAACTTTTATCAATGATGGTGCTGTTGTAGGCACCGTTGTTGGCATTTCTGTTGATGCTGCTGCAGACTGCGTTGGTGCTGCTGCAGACTGCGTTGGCGTTGCAGATGTTGCTGGTGTTGCTGGTGTTGCAGGTTGTGTTGGCGCTGATGTTCCCGGAGCCACTGAAGCTGTCGTTTTCGCTGCGTCTTTTTCCACTTTAACTTTGCATTTTAAAATTTTCTTCACCTTCCCTTTTTTATACGTCGCTTTCAGCGTTGTTGTTCCTTTTTTTACGCCTTTCACTACCGCATATTTTTTGCTCTTTTTGGTAAGTTTGATAACTTTCTTATTGGAGATCTTCCAAGTTACCTTTGCTTTTTTTGCCGCATTTTTCAATGTGACTTTTGCCTTTTTGCCAACTTTAACTGTAATATTGGTTTTGTTAAATTTGACTTTTTTTTGCCGCATCTGATACAGGAGCCATCCCCGTAGGAATTGCCATTGAGGCTACCATCAGAACTGCAAACACTTTCTTCTTTGATTGATTCATGGTGTCCTCCTTCTGCTTTTTCAGCGATCTAAAATTATTTTAATTTTACATCATTTCTTCCAAAAATACATTGTGTTATTTTGTCAATAAATTGATATATCTGGCGCAAAATGATCGTGCTGCACTATTTATTGATTGACAGTTCTTCACTTTATTTGCTATACTTTTCTGCAAAGGAGAGATTTTATGTTTTCAACGATTCAAAGCCACGCCGGCAGAAGACATTCTGCCAACGACATTTTGTTCTTTGTAGGATGGCTTCTGCTTATCCCTTTTACCATTCTTGCACTTTTTTACAATATCGGATGGATCCATCCGACCCACTGGCTGCCTCCCTGCCTGTTTCATTTTGTCACCGGTCTTCCCTGTCCGGGCTGCGGCGGGACGCGTGCCTTTGTCTCCCTTTTAAAAGGCGACCTGATTCATTCGTTCTTGTATCATCCGGTCGTCCCGTTCTGCTTTCTTCTCTATGTCATTTTTATGGTGACGCAGACGATGGAACGGATTCTCCGCAGGAAAACAAATTTGCGGTTTCACGCTCTTTCTTTCCGGTTAGAATATGTTTATTTGGCGGTAATCCTCATTTTGGTGCAATGGATCGTCAAAATAATAGCGGCCCTCCTATGAGAGCCGCCCAGACTGTAGACAAAGTGGTGCTAGGACTGTTGTCCTAGCACCATTTTTCTCTGT
>ERZ825670.2666-NODE-2666-length-16381-cov-2.987566_pt1 | contig 16381 bp, 19 predicted proteins | sample MGYA00519929_ERZ825670 | MGnify/ENA primary metagenome ERZ825670 (study PRJEB31778, sample SAMEA3449207) | human gut metagenome | biome: human gut; feature: human-associated habitat; material: faeces | place: United Kingdom | collected 2010/2012 ...
CATAATTCTTTCCATTTTTAACCGCGACAGCTTCTTCATAATTTTCAGCTGGAACTAAAAAGACTTTAGCTTTTTTCTTAACCGCACCAATTAATTTATAACGAACACCGCCAATTTCACCAACGTTGCCAAGAGTATCAATTGTACCGGTTCCCATGACAATATTTCCTTTAGTAATATCTTCTTCACTTAAGGAATTATAAATGGCAAGTGCCATCATAAGTCCTCCAGAAGGTCCAGATTCACTATCTTTCATTTTGATAACAGCTTTAGGATTTTCTTCATATTCATAGGTTACTGATAATACCACACCTACTTTTGGTTCGTCATTTAAATTGTAAATAGTCGATTCGACTTCCTTTTCTTCATTATCTCTTAGGATTTTCATTTTAATTTTGTCACCTTCATGGTGAGTACTGACGATTTGTTTTAACTCCATAGTATTTTTTATAGATGTCCCTTCAACACTTAAAATAATGTCAAAAAGTTTTAGTTCTGTTTGGGCATTTTCATCAATATGAGTCACATGGACAATTTCTTTTTCAATAGAAATTTCTTTATTAGCTTCGTGATAGGCAGATATAATAGCCCCATCTATAGACTGTTTGGTTAGTATTTTATCAGCTTCAAAAGTTTCTTCAAAACTTTCATTCGCATAAGTTATCTCACTTTCCGGAACAATATCCCAATCAGAAATAAGATAGGATAAAAGAAGAAAAGGCGCACTTCCTCTTATAACGCTGACATAACTCATTCCTAAAACTCCATCATGAGTATATCCGGATTCTACACTTACTCGTTTTGATAAGTCTACCATTCCCCCTGGTGTATATACTTTATAAGGGAGTTCTATTCGAAAAATAAGTATTATAGCAAGTAAGACTCCCAAAAATTTCCAATTTTCTTTAAAAAAGTTCTTTATTTTTTGCCCCATTTATTAGCCTCCTTATGTCATTTTACAAAAAAACAAATGAAATATACCTGCAATAGAAATATTTTTTTGTTATCAACATAAATTGTACTATGAAACAGAACAAATTACCATTAATACTTCTCACTTTATGTACTTTTTTTATTTTTAAAAATAATTTACTTATCCAAAATGGCATCTTAACCAGCTGTCAACTTTTTATTACTAAACTCTTTCCTTCGTTATTTCCAATGATGATTTTAACAGATTTATTTTTGTATTTTGATTTACCTTATCTATTTGAAAAAAAACTTGGCTATTTTTTTCAGAAGTTTCTTCATATCTCTGCAAATGGCTTATTTATTTTTTTGATTTCTCTTTTTTCAGGAACTCCCACGAATGTTTATGCTTTAAAAAATCTTTATCTTGAGGAGAAAATTACTAAAAAAGAAGCCGAACATTTATTAAAATTTATTTTCTTTTCTAATCCATTATTTTTGTATACGATGCTAACTTTGATATTTCCAAATGATTTAAAAACAACTTTTATTCTATTATTTTTACCTTATTTTGTTAATATTTTAATAGCTATTTTCTCAATTATTAAAGTTGAACAAACAGAAAACATGATATTTAATTTTTCCAAAGAATCTTTAGGAAGTTATTTATCAAAAAGTATCAATAAAGCCATGAGCACTTTACTTCTCATTTTAGGTTGTGTTTGTCTTTTTTGTCTTTTAGATTCTTTTATAAATCCCTGGCATTTTCCTTTGCTTACAGGTACTTTGGAAATTTCTTCTGGTTTAAAGAGCTTAATTAGTTCTTCTATTTCTTTTGAGATAAAAAAGATTCTAGCCTATTTTTTTATAAGCTTTGGCGGATTATCCATTCATTTACAAGTAAAAGGAATATTAAGTGATACAGACATTTCTTATTTATCCTTTTTTAAAGGACGTTTATTAGAATTTGTGATTGGTTTTATTATTTTAATTTTTTTCTAAAAAAAAGATTCTGGCTTAACTGCCAAAATCGTTTTATGCTTCTTTTAATTCATCACTCATAGATGCATATAAATCATTTTTGATTTCTTTAAATTCTTCTTCATCTGTGATAGGATAAAGCATATCTGGTTCTAAATTATTATAAATGGATTGTTTCATTATTTTGATATTGTTAAATTTCAAATTTTCATTTTCATCTGTCTCAACTAATAAAAAATATTGTTGTTTGTTTTTAAATACAGTTGACGCGATTAAATAATCTGTTTTTTCTATTGTTAAAATATCATATAAATTATAATTCATACTATAAACCTCTTCCTTGTGATAAAGAATCATTAATAATTTCTTGTAATTCACTTGTAGCATTTGATAAATCAATAGATTGTTCTAAGAACACGCCTGTATCAATACCATTTTGGAAATAATCTTGTAGTCCTTCATTTGCCACAGCACAACGAGCTAGAATCACAGCCCCATTTTGAATTAAATCCTCGACTATTTCTTTAGCATTAGGATCATTATAATTAATCTCGACAATACTTCCATCTTTAAGTTGTAATTGAACACCAGTTGTTGTATAAATATCATTTTTAAACATAGGATTATATTCTATAGAAGAATCATAATTACTGAATATTTTGGCATTATCTTTTAACGTGAATGTTTCACCAAATGGAGTGTTTGCTTTTTGAAAATTATCATCCAACATACTAGTATCATCTTTTAAAGCATTTGAAGAGGTAGCTGCTGATTCTAAATTTTCATTATTTTCCAAAGCCTCATCTATCGTTTTTACGACAACATCATTAACATAATCATTCTGAGAATTATTATCTAAAGTATCAAAAGTGACACCGACATTTTGGGTTGGACTAGTTTTCACAGACATTCTTCCAAGACCAAAACCAACACAGAACATAGCTCCTAAGCCCAAGCCTATTTGTACTGTTTTTTTCTTTAATTGTCTTTTAATTTTATCTAAATAATTAGCTTTTTTTACTTTCTCAACTAGAACCGGTAAAGTCTTTTTCTTTTCAATTTTTGAAATACGTTTCTTAATATTATTGAATAATTTTTCATACTTTTCATCAATTTTATAAGTATTTTCATCCATTTGAACAGTTTTTTCATGTTCGATTTTACTATTCTTTATATCATCTAGTAAAGTATGATAATATATTATTTTTTCATCGTCTGTTAAAGAGGCAACATATTCTTCATCAATAGTGATATCTAAATCAGTATCTAAAGAACTTTCTTCATTAAGCTTTAACACATCTGAAACCTTTGTTAAAATATTTTCTTTATAATTTTCTAAGGTTTTTTTGACTGATTTAACAACAGCCCATTTCTCCGCTAATTTTTTTACATTAGTCTCTAAAACAGACACTAATTTATTTTCAATAGTTACTTGTACTTTTTTGCTATTATCTATATTATTTTCTGGCTTAACATTATCACTAGTTGTTATTTGTTCTTGGGCCAATTTTAAAGTTTCTTGTTTTAAATTTTGCTTTGCTTCAGATAAACCTTGATAACATTTCGTTAGTAAACTTTCATCTTTTTTGTTTACAATATATGTTTCATCATCTAAAAGAACATTTACAGGATCTGTTACTGGAACTTGAGATAACTTAGTTAAAATATCAGAATAATAACTTACTTTTTCTTCTTCGGTCATTTTTGAAAGAGCATTTACATCTAAGGCAAAAGACCAGTTTTCGGATAATCTTTTTTCTGCCTTTAACATTTTATTAATTTTTAAATAAAGTTCTTTGTATTCAATAGGAATTAATTTTCCCCCTATGTAATCAACTACAATACCATGAGGAATATTTTCAATTTGTAAAAGAAGGGAACTTAAATATGCACGTTTTTGTGGCCCTTCCATTTTGGCAAGAAGATTTTCATCTAATTTTACAATAAGTTCATTATGTGTTCTTTTTTCAATATTTGCCTCAACTACTTTTAATTGTTTTAATAAATTGATATAAGATACTCTTCTACTTTTAGGAACTTCAAAGGCATTTTTATTAAAATTAAATCGCACTTTTGGACCTGGTAAATTTTCGATAACTTTAAGTTCGTTTAATATTTCTTCTTTTTGATGAAATAAATTCATTAAATCACCATCTAAAATAGGTGTATTAAATTCGCTAATTTCAATATTTTCTTCAGCTTTTTGATCAAATAATTTATCATTTAAAAGATTTTGTAAATCTAAAATTTGATCATCTATAGCTTGTAAACTTTTTTGATAATCTATGAATTTATCAGCATTTTCTAATGAAAAAGTAACGCCATCATAAGGATCAAAACGGGAACTATTCTCATCTAATGGTTCTGATATTAATTTCATTTTCGTAATAATATCTTTGCGGTCGTGATATAATTTTTTTAATTCTTCTAATTTAGAATTTAATGATTCACCTAACTTAAATTTGGATAATTTAGTTTCATAGTCACGCATTGTGCTCACTATTTCAAATTCATATAACGCTCTTTCTTTCAAAAAAGTATCTAATTCTTTTAGATTAGCGTCTACCTGTTTTTTTAATTCTTCGTTGGAACTGTCTTTACGTAAAGCTTTTTGACTTATAATATATTTATTTCGTAAATCATCAATTATTTCATCTAACTCTGTTAATAAAGAAGTTAAATCATTAACATCTTTAAAATCATTATTAGCCGCGGTTAAATTTTTTTCTCTTTCAATTAATTTTTCTTCAAACTCATTAATGTAGTCTGTAACATTATTCATATCAATCCCTCGCTTCTTTAATATTTTATCATTTCCATATTTAAAGGTCAAATTAATTAAATTCAAGATATTAACACAGGCCAAAAATCATTTTTTCCATAACCTAAAAGTGAAAGGAGATTTTTATGAATAATAACAGTGATTATCAAAAAGCTTATAACTATATTAAAAATTACAATAAAAAAACTTTTTTGCAAGCTTGCTGTTGTAGTGCGCGTGGCACAATTGGACCCACAGGGCCTACCGGACCACAGGGTCCGTCAACAATAACGGTCGGAACAACAACACAAGGATTACCCGGCTCTGTTCCTTCAGTTGTCAATGCTGGAACAAATGAAAATGCTATATTAAACTTCGTAATTCCGGCCGGACCTACTGGACCTCAAGGCGAAATTGGGCCTACTGGACCTACTGGTCCTACTGGGCCTCAAGGAATTCAAGGGATAGTTGGTAGTGTTGGACCTCAAGGGGAAATTGGGCCTACTGGACCTACTGGGCCTCAAGGGGAAACTGGTCCAACCGGACCTACTGGGCCTCAAGGAATTCAAGGATTAGCAGGTGGTGTTGGACCTCAAGGGGAAACTGGTCCTACCGGACCTACCGGACCTACTGGACCTCAAGGGGAAACCGGTCCTACTGGTCCTACTGGTCCTACTGGACCTCAAGGAATTCAAGGATTAGCAGGTAGTGCTGGACCTCAAGGAGAAACTGGTCCTACCGGACCTACTGGGCCTCAAGGAATTCAAGGGGTAGCCGGTAGTACCGGTGCTCAAGGGGAAACTGGTCCTACTGGTCCTACTGGGCCTGCAATCACCTTAGCGATAGGTACTGTTACAACAGGAAATCCAGGAACTTCGGCTGCCGCAACTATAAGTGATTTAGGAAATAATTCTTATTCCCTTAATCTAACAATTCCACAAGGTCCAACCGGACCAGCTGCTTAAAATTTCCTTTCAATCCTTTATTCTCGTCTCAAACTTTAAAAAGCAAAGAAAAATTTTTCATTTCTTTGCTTATTTTTTATAAAAATTTTTTCAACTCATTATTATTTTGATGTTCTAATTCTAAGGTTTCCTCTAATATTTTTACTAATTTTTTATCTTTTTTATTATAATGATTTAAAAGTTCCTGCAATTGAATTAATCCCTTATTAGTTCCTTCCATCATTAATTTTGCTATTTTACTATCACTTTTATCAAATATTGTTTTCATTCCAACCATAAGTTCACTATTTAATTTTACAAATGGTCTTAACTCTTTATCAGTCACTTTATAATGTTTACATAATTTTGACAGTTTACGTTTTAAAATAATATATTCTTTACGTTGAGATTTTATTTTTTTCTTTAATTCCTTTGTTTCAATTTGATTATAAATTGCATCAATTCCAACAATTCCCATATCTACGTTTTGATACAATTTTAAAAGTATTTCTTTCTCGTCCATTTTTGATACCTCATTTCTTATACTTATTATGGAGGTAATTTTATAAATTATACAAAAAAGAAGTGCTTTACACTTCTTGGACAACAGCAATAATCATTGGTTTTGATTCAGTTTCTTCATAAAGATAACTACTTAATTCAGAACGAATTTCTGTTTTGATAGTATTATAATCAATTTTACCATCAACAATATTACGAGTAATCACATCTTCACTAATTGTTTTAATATTATGAATAATATCTTTAGAATCCCTGACATAAATAAATCCTTTAGTAGTTACTTCTGGGCCTACCAAGATAGTCTTATCTTTTTTACTTAAAGTAGCTGTGATAAGAACAATACCATTTTCACTTAACATTTCTCTATCTTTAATAACTAATTCTCCGATGTCATCACTACTCTTACCATCGATTAAAACATCTTTAATTTTAATATGTTCTTGTTTATCAACTAATTTACCATTTTCAAATAAAACAACATCACCATTTTGTTTTAATAAAATATTTTCTGCTGGAATACCAATTGCATTGGCTAAATTAGCATTGTTAACTAAATATCTGTATTCTCCTTTAACAGGCATATAATATTTAGGATTAAGTAATTTTAACATTAACATTAAATCTTCTTGAGAAGCATGATGTAAAATTTTTTTATCTTTTGGTAAATTTACAATTTTACAACCAGCCATAGCAATATCATTTTCTAGTTTAACAATAACTTTTTCATTTGAATCGTAACGAGGCTCAGCAAATAAAACAGCGTCTCCTTGTTTTAAAGTTATATATTTATCATAGCCATTTACTATTTTGTTAATAGCGGCATATGCGTTAGCTTTATCATCACAAATAAGTAAGATAGCATTATCGTCATTAACATTACTTAAATCACCAATTAATTCTTCTTGATAATTTAAATAACCATTTTCATGAGCAAAACGTATAAAATTTTGAAGTTTTTTACCCATAATAACTATTTTACGATGACTGTTTCTAGCTCCATCAAAAATATCTTGAATGGTATATAAGTGTGTTGGCAAAACACTAAATAAAATACGATGGTCATATTTATTAATAACGTCTGCGAAAAAAGAGGCTAAACGATGGCTTGGGGAAGTATGTCCTGTTCTTTCAGAAAATGATGATTCGGCTAAAAGACATAAAACACCTTGTTTTCCAATGTAAGCAATTTTACCCAAATCCATGTCATAGTTATCTCGCATAAGAGGATCTATGATAAAATCTCCTGTATAGCAAATAGAACCATATTTTGTATTTAAAGAATACATAACAGCTCCTGGTACACTGTGGCTAACAGAAACCGGGAAAATAGAATTTTCACCAAAAGTTATTTTTTTATTTGGCTTAATTTCCACAATATTTTCTTCTTTAATTCCTAAATCCATTAAAACAAATTTAGTATAGTGAGTAGCATAAAATTTAATTCCTGGAACCGTTTTTAATAAATCTGAAGCAGCTCCCATATTTTCATAATGACCATGAGTAATAAAAACACCTTTTATTCTCTTTTTATTTTTTACTAAATAATCATAATCAGGAATAATATAGTCAATTCCATACATTAATCCTTCTGCATATTTTACTCCACAATCGAAGACAAAAATATCATCATCAACCTCAACAACATAGGTATTTTTACCCATTTCGTCTAGTCCACCCAAACTAAAAATTCTTATTTTATCCATAATAATCTTCCTTTCTTACATATATATTAGATTTTCATTTTTTAAATTTAACAAAAAAAAGAACGTTTTGCTCGTGAAAACATTATATCAAATTAATCTTTGTTTGTAAATGGGCGACAAAAAAGGAAAAAAGAACGCTTACGTGCGTTCTTCACTAATCAAATCAGTTAAAGAGACAATTTTTAATCCCTTAAAATTAATTTCTTTAATTAAAACTTTTAAACCACTTAAATCTAAATCATCTTCTAAATATAGAATATAACCTGCTTCTATTTTTTTATACTGACTCGGAAGATTATTTTTATTTATGGATACAGTTTCTTCTATTAAATTTTTCTTATATTTTAAACAAATATCTTGAAAGTTGTTTTTAACAAAACAGAGATTATTTTTTTCTTTTTTTAAAATCTTTTCGGTAGCTTCATAGTTTTGTTTGTCAAAGTTTATCTTGGTACCCATATAATAATTATTAGCTGCCGTTTCTTTTGTAACTAAAATATTATAAGGAATACTCATCTCTGCTAAATAAGTAGCGAAGCTCACATTTTGAGTAATGAAAGCAACCGCTTTTTTCAAAGAATTTCCTTCTTTAATTATCTTTTGACTATTATTTTTTAAAGAAATTTCTGGTTCCTTATTTTCATAAACAATATTATTTTCGGTAAAATAACCATAATTTTGCATTTTTTGAAAGCTTTTTTCAACGTCAATTTCCTTACCCATTAACCCGGGAATAATATAATCATCCTCGATGATGGCATTGACATAATCTTCTTTGTAATCATCTTTTAACGTTTCAATAGAAACATATAAAGGATCTTTCTGGTGCATAAACTCGGCTATCTTCTCCGTATAAAAAAAGCTAAAACATAAAAGACTTAATATTCCTAAATATTTTAAATGCTTAAACATAGTATCACCTAATAAAGTCTATGAAAAAAGAAAAAAATTAACCAACATTTTTTTCCTCTTTTGCTTTTACAGAACTTACAAAAGCAATACTTTCGGCAATTATCTCAGTAACAAACTTTTTTTCTTTTTGATCATTTTCATAATTTCTTACTTGAATGCGTCCTCGAATGCATACCATATCTCCTTTTTTGCAATAATCATGAGCCTTCTTGGCAATGCCATTCCATAAGACACATCTTAAAAAATCGGTTTCATAAATCCCATCTTGATTTTTATAAGTTCTTGGGACAGCTAGCGTAATCGTAGTTCTTTTGACGTCATTCCCACAATCCATAACCTCCAAATCTCCTGTTAAACGTCCCACTAACATAACATTATTCATAATTAAAATCTCCTTTCGAAGACATTAAATCATATCTTTTTGTACCTTTCAAATCGCGAATATTCAAGTATTTTAAGTTTATTTTTATCATTTATGAAAATTGGTAAAACTAAAATTTAAATTTGGAGCATAAAAAAAGCCCAATTTCTAAAATTAGTATTTTTTTCATTATTCTTGCAAAAGACGATTTAACTCGACCGCATATTCCATAGGAAGTTCTTTTTTAAATTCATCGACAAAGCCTAATAAAAATAATTCTTTAGCTTTATCTTCACTTAAACCTTTGGTTTGTAAATAAAACATTTTTTCTTCGGATACTTTAGAAACCGTAGCTTCATGTTCTAAGATACTTGACGAATTTTCTACTATATTTTTAGGGAAAGTATCGCTTTTACTTATGTTATCCATTAAAATAGTATCACATTTAATAGAAGCCACAGAGCCTATCGCTTTTTTAGTGATATGAGTGGTACCCCGATAGTTACTTACACCCCCATTTTCAGCAATGGATTTATTAACAATATTGCTTTTGGTGTATTTACCTAAGTGAATCATCTTGGCTCCAGCATCTAAAACCTGACCTTTTTTGGCATAAGCAATACTAATGCAATTGCCACTTGAGTAGTCTCCTTTTAAAATAACCGATGGATACTTCATCGTAACTCCACTACCGATATTACCATCTACCCATTCCATGACACCATTTTCTTCTGTGATGGCTCTTTTAGTAACTAAGTTATAAACATCTGTACTCCAATTTTGGATAGTACTATAACGACATTTGGCATTTTTACCAACAAATATTTCAACGACACCAGCATGTAAAGAGCTTTTAGCATAACTACGCGCTGTACATCCTTCAATATAAGAAAGTTCAGCTCCTTCGTCAACAATAATAATTGTTCTTTCAAATTGTCCTAAACTTTCAGTATCTATACGAAAATAACTTTGTAAAGGTCTGTCAAGTTTCGTGTAAGGTGGAATGTAAATAAAAGAACCTCCACTCCATACAGCTCCATTTAAAGCGGTATATTTATTTTCATTATATTTTACTAAGGTATTAAAGTATTTTTTAAACAAGTCTGGATATTTTTGTAAAGCTTCATCCGTACTACAGAAAATAATATTTTTATCTGTGATATTATGGTGATATACCACTTCACTTTCTAGTTGATTGGAAACTCCATCTAAATATTTATTTTCAGCATCCACAACCCCTAGTTTACAAAAAGTATGATAAGTATCTTGACTTACTTCTTTCCAATCATGCTTTTGCTCTTCGGTTTTTTTATAATATAAAATATCATCAAAGGAAAAATTTAAAGCAGGTCCAAAAGTAGGATTTTCTATTTTTAAAAAGGCTTCATAAGCTTTAAGACGAAAATTAAGCATCCATTCTGGTTCCTTTTTCTTTAAAGATAAGTTTTTGATAAATTCGACATTTAATTTTTCTTTCATAGACATCACGCCCTTTATTATACGTTTTTTACCACCCCTTTTCAAGATTTTTAATTCATGGTATAATCTTCTTAGAATAGGTGAATGATATGATGGAAAGTATTTTAAAAGATAATCTTATGTATTTAGATGCTTGGTTTGAACACAATCCTCTTTTTAAAGAGGTTTTAACCGTAGAAGATAATTACCTTTTATATAATCATGGGGAAGAAAAATTAAAAATAGACTCTTTTTATCTTCCTGAAATGCTTAATAATGAGAATTTTCGCCACGCGATTGCCACACCGGATGAATTATCTGGCAAAGATTTATTTGAAATTATTTACTGCTACATTAACTCAAAAGAAATAGAAGAAAAAAATAAAATGGACCCTTCTTTTATTAAAGATGTTTTTATAAGGCAAAAAAATGGCGAGGAATTTTTAGTTTTTGTGACCGAAGATGAACGTAAATATCGTTTTGATACCGATAATCCTGAAAAAATCATTAACTTATATCAAGAAGAAACTAAAAATGGGAAAAAAATAACCTTAAATGAGTTGGGGAGTGTGATTAAGAATGCCAAGTGATAAAGATATTGAAAAGCAAATTGATAAAGGGACTTTAGATGAAGAAGTAATTAAATATTTTGTGAGAACTAAAAAACATGAAAATATGGTCCCAACAGAACATTTAGAAAAAGCTTTAAATTATGAAAAAGAAACGGGTAAAAATATTTTAAGTGATGTGATTGATAATTATTTTCCTAAAGTATCCATTGATAAGGGATTTTCTTTAAAAAGAGAAAAACGAGCAGGATTTTCAAATGCCTTAATTGTTATTTATTTTGTTCTTAACTTTGGCTTATTCTTTGCTTTCTTATTCCTTTCTTTAGCATAAATTTTAAGTAGCCTTCATAATCTTTATTATGGAGGTTTTCTTATGGAAATTTTAAAAGTATCAGCAAAATCAAATCCCAGTAAAGTCGCCGGAGCGATTGCGAATATTTATCGAGAGAAAAAAGAATTAGAAATTCAAACGATTGGAGCTGGAAGTCTTAATCAAGCTATCAAAGCGGTAGCAATTGCCCGAGGTTTTTTAGCTCCTAGTGGCGAGGATATTGTCTTAATTCCAGCCTTTAACGAGGTTATCATCAATGGTGAAAACAAAACCGCTTTAAAACTTTTAGTCCAAAAAAAATAGAACCCTTTGTAAAGTTCTATTTTTCTTTTTCCCAACGACCATAAATACCACAAGGTAAAACATATGAAGAATCTTTCATTGTGATACCTAATTCGTCACTAGATACAAAGCCATGATATTTTTGATTAACACTCATCATTAAAATATCTTCTAAAATTGTTTTGGAAACACCTGTACTATAAGCATTGATTAAAAATAAAAGTGGATCATCACTAAGTAAGGAAACACAGTCACTTACTAAAGCAAATAAATCTTTTTCAATATTCCAAACTTCACTTTTACTTCCCCGGCCAAAGCTTGGAGGGTCCATGATAATGATGTCGTATTTATTACCTCTTCTGATTTCTCTTTTAACAAATTTAGTAACATCATCCACTAAAAAACGAATATCTCTATCTTCTAAATGATTTAATTTGACATTTTCTTTAGCCCAATCAATCATGCCTCTTGAGGCATCGACATGAACAACAGAAGCATTTTCTTTTAAAGCAGCGATAGAAGCACCACCTGTATAAGCAAATAAATTTAAAACTTTAACGGGTTTATTTGCTTTTCTTATTTTTTCTCTTATTAAATTCCAGTTATAGGCTTGTTCTGGAAAAAGACCGGTATGTTTAAAACCCATTAGTTTTAAGCCAAACTTTAAGTCTTGATAAGAAATGACCCAAGAATCTTGTAATTTTTTATTTTTGATGTTCCAAGATCCTCCTCCACTGCTACTACGATCATAAATGGCATCAATAGCATAATTTTCTTTACTTAAATGTTCTTCCCAAATAATTTGAGGGTCTGGTCTTAATAAAATAACATCGTTCCATTTTTCTAATTTTTTACCTTTTGCCATATCTAAAAGTTGATATTCGGCAAAATCATTTACTACTTTCATTTTAATTTTCCCTTCGTGATATTAAGTATTAAAGCTTCATACATTTCAAAAATGCCAATAATTTGGAAATAAAAGCCGAAAATCATTGTTCTTATCTCATCATTATAAGAAAGATTAATACATAATAGTAAGCTAGAAAAGAAAAATAAAACTAAACTGGCAATAAAAATAAGCCAAAGTTTACTCTTACGATCATGATGATAATCTGCTTTTTTTAATTTTACCAAAGAATATACCATTGTAAAGAAAAGTAATAATAAAGCTAAATATTTCGTTGTTTCTAAAATTTCACTAAACATAACAATGCCTGCCATAAGAAAACCTAAAATTCCTAAAAACAAATCCGAATATTCTTTTGCTTTACGATGAAAACAATACTCAGCAATATGCACACCACTATATAGAAGATAAAAAACACTTATAATTGCTTGTAAATTAAGATGTCCTGTTAAACTCATACTAAGCATAAAATAAGAATACAAAATAATGAGCACAGAACCCATAATATTTTCAATAAATTTTTCTTTTTTCATTGTATCACCACTTCAACCTTATTATACAAAATAAAATTTCATGTGGCAACTATTCTCCAAAAAAGTCATCCATAACTTCTTTAATATTGCCATAATTAAAGCCATCTTCGCTTAATCTTCTTTTTAAACGAAATTTAAGTTCGTAGCCCTCATATTTTCTAGCATATTTTTTATATAGAAATTCAAATTGATTTTTAATAGCTTCTTTATCGTGATTAGTATCCATATCTTCCAAAACATGAACGACATAAATTTTAGGATAACCATAATAAACTAACTCAGCTATCATATTTTGTCTAAATTCCAAGTTACTTCTTCTTTTATCTTTCACAAGTTTTTTATTAATAATAGTTCTTATTTTATCATACCAAACTTCATCCTCATATTTTGTTAAAATAGAGTTTGATAAATCTTCACTTATACCATGTGTAAGTAGCGTTTTTCTTATTTTTCTTGGTCCTGTTAACCGGTAACTCACTACATAGTTAATATATCTTTTGGCGTAATCTAAATCATCTACTAATTTTAAACTTCGTAATCTCTCGATAGTTTCTTTAATTGTTTCTTCATCAAAGTTTTCTTCTTTCAAATAAGTTTCTACTTCATACTCTGTTTTTTTCTTTTTTTCTAAAAAGTTCAAACTCTTTTGATAACATTCGACCTTTTTATTAGCTATTACAATTTTTTTAAGAATATAATCACTTATTGTTTTCTTTAAAAGTAAATCATATTTTATAACAATTTCTTCATATAATACTATTTGTTTTTTTTCTAAATCTATTTCATATAAGCTATTTTTTAATTTCTTTATTTTTTTTACTGTATAATTCATCCCGCATCCCTTATCAAGTATACATACTCTTCCTCTTTAAATCAAGTTAAAAACGTGTATGTAAAGTCATTAATTCTTCAAGCGTCTTATATTCATCGATCAGAATCTTTTTTAAAAGTTCTTCGATTTTCTCATCTTCGGTCACATAAATGACCATCTCGGTATTTTGAATCATTTTCTTTTTTAAAGTAATATCCACTTCTATCATTGTTTTTAAATCAGTATCGTAGTAAACATCATAGCCATTCCAATACATAACACTCCCATAAAGACGGTCCGCATAAATAGGCATTTCGCCTTCTTGAATTAAAAATTTAGCTAACCAATTTAAATGTTCTTCATCTTTTTGTTTAAATTTTTTTAATTTTTGATACCAAAAGTTATCTTTAATAAAAAATAACTGATATTGAAATTGGAGAAAACTTGTTAAAATACTTTCTTTAGAACCAAATAAATGACTTAAAAAATAGCCGTTTTCTTTCATAGACTCACCTATTAAAGATTATGAAAAAGAAAAAAATTCATTCTTAAAAATGAATTTTTAAATAGTAGTGTCTAAAGCAAGTAAAATCATATTGTCTAAAGAAGTTTGTCTTTCTTCTGGTGTTAAAAATTCTTCACTGTATTTACTATCAACAACAGTTAAGATAGCTGCAGCTTTTTTGTCAAAACTTTTAGCAATATGAAATAAAGCAAAGGTTTCCATTTCTTCCCCAAGTAAATGGATATCTTCTGGAACACGTTTTAAAACATGTTCATTATCTGAGTAAAAGCCAAATTGTTCGGTACACATAACTGTTCCTAAGTGATAATTAAGACCTTTTTCCATGGCTAATTTAGTGATTTTGCTTGTTAGTCCTTCATCTGGATAAGCTATATGGGTTGGGTCGCCATTATAAGAATATGCAAAATTACTTTCTGTATAACTATCTGTAGCAATAATAAGTTCTGGAACATGAATTTTTTCGTCTAAAGCCCCACAGGTACCAATACGAATAATTTCTTCAACACCATAGAAGTAAAAAAGTTCAAAAGCATAAATACTAACGCTCGGCATTCCCATTCCATGAGCCATAACGGTTACTCTTTTTCCTTTATAGAATCCCGTGTAACCAAACATATTACGAATGGTATTAATAAGTTTTACATCTGTTAAATATTTCTCGGCGATATATTTAGCTCGTAAAGGGTCTCCTGGCATAATAACCGTTGGAGCTACATCCTCCTTTGAGCATTCAATATGAGCAGGTTTTAAGTGCTCCATGACTTTTGGTGCGGTCACACAATCTCCCTCTTTCTATTCTTTAATTTACTATAACAAGATTTTAGCCTTTCATAAATAGTTTTAAGTGAAATTGACAATTGTTTGACAACCCTATTTTTATGAGTTAGAAAAACACATATGTAAGTGATATGTGTTTTTGCTTCTAACGGAATGGATAATAATAATTATAAGAATATTGACCGTAAGGTACTCCTGGTGGAGGCATCATCGGTCCTTGAGGCGCAACATTATAAATAGGTCTTGGTCTTGTAAGTCCTACGGCTGCCCCACCTGTCACAGCTCCAACTAAAAATGGAAAAATAAATTGTCTATCTCCGCTTACATTATAATACGAATAGGGATACATAGTTTCCTCCTCTCGTAAGTAGATTATGTCAAAAAAAAATAGGTAGTTAGACACATACCTAGTTTTTCTTTGTCTTTTTAGTTGTTTTAGAAGTTGTCTTTTTCTTAGCAGAAGTTTTTTTGACTTTCTTTTCAGGCTTTTCTTCTAATTCATTGACAACTTCTTTTAAAGAAGCCGTTACATTCTTTTTAACTTCTGTGGCAGCTTTTTCGACAATAGGAGTTTCTATTTTTTTGGCTTCTTCGATAAGTTCGTCACATTTTTCTTCAACAATTTGAATCTTTTCTTCAGCCAATTCTTTAGCACTTTCTTCATCTAAATTAGAAAGTTCATTTTTGATTTCATTTACTTTATTGAAAAAAGCAGCTTTTGTTTCTTCGATATCAATATTTTTAATGGTATCTACTAAATTATCCAATGATTTTTTTAAATCTTGTCTCGTTTCACTACCTTCTTTAGGAGCAAGTAAAATACCTAAGCCAGCTCCAATTAAAGCACCCGTGGCAAAAGAACGAAATTTTCCCATTTCTTTCCCTCTTTTCTTTTAACTACCTCAGTTGTTTTTTCAGCTGGTTTCTTTTTACTTTGAAATAGACTAACTACTAAAGAAGTAAGTCCTTCAACAATTTTATCGGTTACTAAAACAATTTTATCAGTAGTCGTATCTATTATATGAAAGATACCATCTAAAGATTTTACTTTTTCATCCACATTATCAACAACTTTTTCTACTTTGTCTAAAGTA
>ERZ825670.2679-NODE-2679-length-16344-cov-4.096323_pt1 | contig 16344 bp, 18 predicted proteins | sample MGYA00519929_ERZ825670 | MGnify/ENA primary metagenome ERZ825670 (study PRJEB31778, sample SAMEA3449207) | human gut metagenome | biome: human gut; feature: human-associated habitat; material: faeces | place: United Kingdom | collected 2010/2012 ...
TCGTGGAAGAAGGCGTGCCCGTCGTCACCACCGGCGCGGGCAACCCCGGCAAGTACATCCCCATGTGGAAGGAAGCCGGTATCAAGGTGATCCCGGTGATCCCCACCGTGGCACTGGCAAAGCGTATGGAGCAGGCAGGAGCGGACGCAGTGATCGCAGAGGGCACCGAGTCCGGCGGTCACATCGGGGAGATCACCACCATGTGCCTGGTGCCCCAGGTGGTGGACGCTGTGCAGATCCCGGTGATTGCCGCCGGGGGTATTGCAGACGGCAGAGGCGTGGCGGCAGCCTTCATGCTGGGGGCGCAGGGGGTACAGCTGGGAACCCGGTTCTTAGCGTCCACCGAGTGCAACATTCACGAAACCTATCAGAAGCTGGTGCTTTCCGCAAAGGATACGGACAGCATCGTCACCGGCAGATTCACCGGTCATCCCTGCCGGGGCATCAAGACCAAGTTCTCCCGGGGCCTGCTGAAATTTGAGCAGAACGGCGGCACCCCGGAGGAGTTCGAGCGCATGACCGTCGGAGCGCTGCGGAAGGCGGTGCAGGACGGCAACGTGGCGGAAGGCTCCTTTCTGTGCGGCGCCATTGCCGGCATGATCCATGAGGTCAAGCCCTGTAAGGAGATCGTAGAGGAGATTTTTGCACAGGCACAGCAGCTGCTGGGAAGTACGGCAGTGGGCAGGGAGGTGGAAGCATGATCGCATTGGTAACAGGCGCATCCCAGGGCATCGGGGCAGCCATTGCCTTGCGGCTTGCAAAGGAGGGCTATACGGTGGCGGTGCATTCCTCCAACCGGCAGGAAAGCCGGCAGAAGGCGGAGCAGATCGCACAGCAGTGCCGGGAGCTGGGGGCGGAGGCTGCATGTTTTGCGGCGGACGTATCGCCCAGTGTGATGCGCTCATCAAGGATGTGAAGGCGGCATACGGCAGACTGGATGTGCTGGTGAACAACGCCGGCATCACCCGGGACAATCTGCTGCTGCGCATGAGCGAGGAGCAGTATGACGCAGTCATCGCCAGCAATCAGAAAAGCGTGTATATGCTGATGAAGCTGGCAGGGAGCATCATGCTCCGGCAGAAAAGCGGCAGGATCATCAACATGGCATCAGTAGCAGGGCTGTACGGAAATATGGGGCAGTGCAACTACAGCGCCTCCAAGGGTGCGGTGATCGCCATGACCAGGACGGCGGCAAAGGAGCTTGGAGCACGGGGCATTACGGTCAACGCCATTGCACCGGGCTTTATCGAGACACCCATGACCGACGGCATGACCGACCAGCAGAAGGAAGCCATTCTGTCCCGGATCACTCTGGGACGTGCCGGAACGCCGGAGGATGTGGCAGCGGCAGTGGCATTCCTTGCAGGAGAGGGCGGCAGCTATATCACCGGACAGGTGCTGGAAGTGTCCGGCGGCATTGTAATGTAAGAAAGGAGCAGCTATGCATAGAGTAGTGATTACCGGCATGGGGGCAGTGACTCCCTTTGGCACCGGGGTCAAGCCCCTGTGGGATGGGGTTGTGGAAAACCGGCTTGCCATTACCCCCATCGATACCTTTGACGCATCCCCCCTTAGTGTGCATTTCGCCGGACAGGTGCATGACTTTGACCCCTCCGGCTGTCTGGACAAGAAGGATGCCAGAACCATGGAGCGGTTCACCCAGTTTGCGGTGGTTTCCGCCCTGGAGGCGCTCCGGGACAGCGGCTATGACATTGCCGCCGCAGACCCCTACCGGGCAGGCTGCATTTTCGGCGTAGGCGTGGGGGGCATCGGTCTGACGGAGCAGGAATACAGCCACTTCCGGGACGGGGGCGTCAGCAAGATTTCCGCCCGGTATGTACCCATGATGATCGCCAACATGGCAGCAGGCACCGTGGCTATGAAAACCGGCTTCAAGGGGGCGAATTTTGCTACCGTGACCGCCTGTGCATCCTCCACCCACGCCATCGGCGAGGCATTCCGGAAGATCAAGGACGGCTATCTGGACTGCTGTCTGTGCGGCGGCTCGGAAAGCGCACTGACTACCTTCACCCTGGCTGGCTTCCAGAATATGCGTGCTCTCACCAAGACAACGGAGCTGTCCAAGGCATCCATCCCCTTCGACAAGGAGCGCAGCGGCTTCGTCATCGGGGAGGGTGCCGGGGCGCTGATGCTGGAGTCCTACGAATCCGCCGTGGCACGGGGCGCAAAAATCTACGCAGAGGTATGCGGCTACGGGGCGACCTGTGATGCCTATCACCAGACCGCACCGGCACCGGATGGGGAAGCTGCCGCAGCAGCCATGCGGATGGCATATGAAGAAGGGGGACTGGGGGCAGAGGATATCGACTATATCAACGCCCACGGTACCTCCACCGGTCTGAACGATGCCAGCGAGACTGCCGCCATCAAGGCTGCCTTCGGGGAGCACGCATACAAGCTGAAGGTGAACTCCACCAAGTCCATGATCGGGCATCTTCTGGGAGGTGCCGGGGCGGTGGAAGCCATTGTGACCGCTAAATCCGTGGAAACCGGGCTGATCCACCGGACGGTGGGCTATACCACGCCGGATCCGGAATGCGACCTGGATTACTGCGGCAGCGGCAACGTGACCGGAACTGTCCGGGCGGCTCTGACCAACAATCTGGGCTTTGGCGGACACAACGCATGCCTGTGCATCCGGCAGGCGTAGGAGGATACAACTATGGAAAAACTATTCGGACAGTTTGATCCGGAGCTGCTGGAGCGGCTTGCCCGGATCCTGCGGGACAATGATCTGGGGGAGCTGACCCTGGAGGATGGGGACAAGAAGCTGACCATCAAGGGAAAAAAGCCTGCCCCCATGCCTGCCCCCATGGGTATGCCCCCGGTATACCCCCCGGCGGCTCCCCAGGAGGATGCCCCGACAGCACCGGCTGCGGTATCGGGCACCTGGGTGAAGGCACCCTTGGTGGGGACTTATTATGCAGCATCCTCTCCGGAAAGCGAGCCCTTTGTGACCGTTGGCAAGCGGGTGAAGAAGGGGGACGTGCTGATGATCATCGAGTCTATGAAGCTGATGAACGAGGTGCTCTGCGAGCAGGAGGGCACCGTGGCAGAGATTCTGGTACAGAACGGGGATGCGGTGGAATTTGACCAGCCCATCCTGCGGATAGAATAGGAGCGGCATATGGCAGTACTGATGGATCGGGCGCAGATCATGGAGCTGATCCCCCACCGGGATCCCTTCCTGCTGATCGATGAGATCAACGAAATGGAGCCGGGTGTGCGCTGTGTGGCAACCAAGCACATGACGCCGGAGGAATTCTGGTTCAAGGGGCATTTTCCCGGCATGCCGGTGACACCCGGCGTACTGCTGGTGGAAATGATGGCGCAGGCTGGTGCGGTTGCCATGCTGGCATTGCCCCGGAATAAGGGCAAGATCGGGATGTTCTCCGGCATCGACAAGGCGAAATTCCGCCGGCAGGTGGTGCCGGGGGATACCCTGCGGCTGGAGGTTTCCATTGTGAAGAATCTGGGGCGCATCGGCGTAGGCGAGGGTACGGCTTATGTGGGGGATGAGGTAGCAGCCTCCGCCCAGATCAAGTTCGTGCTGGTGCCCCCTGTGGAGCAGGAGTGAGGAGAGCCATGCTGAAAAAGGTTTTGATCGCCAACCGGGGCGAGATCGCAGTGCGGATCATCCGTGCCTGCCGGGAGCTGGGGATCCGCTGCGTGGCGGTGTATTCCACCGCCGACCGGCATGCGCTGCATGTGCAGCTGGCAGACCAGGCGGTGTGCATCGGCAAGCCTGCTGCCCGGGACAGCTACCTGAAGGCGGACGCTTTGCTGACCGCTGCCAGGATCACCGGCTGTGATGCGGTGCATCCGGGCTTCGGCTTTTTGTCCGAGGATGCGGATTTTGCCCGGCAGTGCCGGGAGGCAGGGCTGATTTTCGTGGGGCCCTCCCCGGAAGCCATTACCCTGCTGGGGGATAAGGCACGGGCAAAGCAGACCATGCAGGCGGCAGGGGTGCCGGTGATCCCAGGTTCTGACGGGATCGTGGCTGACCTGGCATCCGCCAAGGAGATTGCCGCAAAGATCGGCTATCCCCTGCTCATCAAGGCGTCCGCCGGAGGCGGTGGGCGGGGCATCCGTCCCGTGTACCGGGAGGAGGAGCTGGAAAGCCAGATGCGCACCGCCTCCGAGGAGGCAGCCTCCTGCTTTGGCTGTGCGGATGTGTACATGGAACGGCTGCTGCTGCATCCCAGACATGTGGAGGTGCAGATTCTGGCGGATTCCCAGGGCAATGTGGTGCATCTGGGGGAGCGGGACTGCAGCATGCAGCGGCGCAAGCAGAAGCTGATGGAGGAAAGCCCCTGTGCCATTCTGTCTCCCGCCCTGCGCCAGCAGATGGGGGATGCGGCAGTCCGGGCGGCAAAGCAGTGCGGCTTTACCAATGCGGGTACGGTGGAATTTCTCACCGACGGGAAGGAATTTTTCTTCATGGAGATGAATACCCGGATCCAGGTGGAGCATCCTGTAACCGAGGCGGTCACCGGCATTGACCTGGTGCAGGCACAGTTGCGGATCGCCGCCGGGGAGCCGCTGGGCTTTACCCAGTCCGACGTACAGATCCGGGGGCATGCCATTGAGTGCCGGATCCTGGCGGAAAATCCGGCGGAGAACTTCCGCCCCTGTCCCGGTGTGATCCAGGGGCTGTACATGCCGGGAGGGCCCGGCGTGCGGGTGGATTCCGCCATCTATCAGGGCTGTCAGATTCCGCCCTTTTACGATTCCATGCTGGCGAAGCTCATCGTCCATGCACCCACCCGTGCCCAGGCCATTGCCAAGATGAACTGGGCGCTGGCGGAATTTCTGGTGGACGGGGTGGATACCAACATCGACATGCAGTTGGAGCTGATCCGCAGTGATGCCTTCCGCAGCGGCACCTACGATACGGGCTATCTGGCAGAGCTGGAGAAGAAGGGTGGTGCAGGCAATGCTTGAGGAACTGTTTTCCCAGGTGCGGAGCCGCCTGTCCGATGAACCCAAGCGGCCGCCGGAGGAAACCTACAAGTGCCCCCGGTGCCGCACGGTAAGTCCCCTGTCCTCCTTTGAGGCTTCGGATCATGTATGCCCCCACTGCAGCTTCCATGACCGGCTCAATGCCCCGTCACGGATCATTCTCACGGCGGATCCCGGCTCCTTTGTCCAGGCGGATGCCCGTATGCGCAGCTGCAACCCCATCGGCTTTCCCGGCTATGAGAAAAAGCAGATGGTGCTTCGGGCGAATACCGGGCTGACGGACGCCATTATCACCGGAGACTGCCGGATCGGGGGAATCCCGGTGACGCTGGCGGTAATGGACCCCCGGTACATGATGGGCAGTATGGGCAGCGTGGTGGGGGAGAAGCTCACCCGTGCCTTTGAGCATGCCACCAAAGCGGGACTGCCCATCATCGTGTTCACCGCATCCGGCGGCGCACGGATGCAGGAGGGCATGGTGTCCCTGATGCAGATGGCGAAAACCTCCGGGGCAGTGGCACGGCACAGTGCCGCAGGGCTGCTGTACATCACCGTGCTGACGGATCCCACCACCGGCGGCGTGACCGCCTCCTTTGCCTCCCTGGGGGATATCATCCTGGCGGAGCCAAAGGTGCTTATCGGCTTTGCCGGCAGACGGGTCATTGAGAATACCATCCATCAGCGGCTGCCGGAGGGCTTTCAGCTGGCAGAGCATATGCTGGAACAGGGCTTTGTGGATGCTATTGTATCCCGGCGGAACATGCGCCAGACCCTGGAGCAGCTGCTGCGGCTTCACGGCTACGGGGAGGTGAAGGCATGAACGAACGGACAGCGTGGGAACGCTTACAGTTGATCCGCAACCCGGCACGGCCTACGGTGCGGGATTACATCCCCCGGATCTTCACGGAGTTTTTCGAGCTTCACGGAGATCGGCTTTTCGGGGACGACGGAGCGTTGCTGGGAGGCATCGGCAGGCTGGACGGCACGCCGGTGACGGTGCTGGCACAGGTGAAGGGCAGGAACCTTGCGGAAAACAAGGCAGCCAATTTCGCCATGCCCCACCCGGAGGGCTACCGGAAGGCGCTGCGGCTTGCCAAGCAGGCGGAGAAATTCCGCCGGCCGGTGATCTGCCTGATCGACACACCCGGCGCCTTCTGCGGCATCGATGCGGAAAACCGGGGACAGGGCGAGGCGATTGCCCGGAATCTGGCGGAATTTATGCAGCTTCGCACCCCGGTGGTTTCCGTGGTGCTGGGAGAAGGGGGCAGCGGTGGCGCCCTGGCGCTTGGGGTGTGCGATGCCCTTGGTATGCTGGAAAACGCCCTGTATTCCGTGATCTCCCCCCGTGGCTTTGCCAGCATCCTCTGGAAGGACGGCAGCCGGGAGAAGGAAGCCTGTGAGCTGCTGCACATGACAGCGGAGGATATGCTGACCCTGGGGGTGGCGGACGGGATCATTCCGGAGCCTGCCGGAGGGGCGCACAACGATATAGACAAAATATCGTCGGCGCTGCACGAATTTTTGTCCATAAAAATTCAAGAAAATTTGCGAAAAGATATTGACGTTTTGCTGGAAGAACGCTATACTAAGTTTAGAAAAATCGGCGCCTTCCGGGAATGACCGGAGCGTGGGTTCAATGCGCCCTGTGGCGTGAAATATATTTTTGGAGGAAATACTATGACATTCGATAAGCTGAAGGCGATTATTGTGGAGCAGTTTGACGTGGACGAGGCACTCGTTACACCGGAGGCTGACATGCAGGAGGATCTGGGCATCGATTCTCTGGACGTTGTGGATCTGATCGTAATCATTTCCGAGGAGTTCGACATTGAGATCCCGGACGAGGCTGTGGACAATATCAAGACCGTAGGCGACATCGTTGCTTACATCGACAGCCAGCAGGCTGAATAACGCCGCAAAGGGTACCGGATTTCCGGTACCCTTTCTGTTTCTGTACGCAAAAAGCCGCCCCGTATCAGCATACGGAGCGGCTTGCTTTGTTTGCTTTAGTCTGCCATCAGGCGAACCATGACCGCCTTCTGGGCGTGGAGCCGGTTTTCCGCCTCCTCAAAGATCTCCTTGGCATGTTCCTCAAAGACCTTGGCGGTGATCTCCTCCTCCCGGTGTGCCGGCAGGCAGTGCATCACCATAGCGTCCGGCTTGGCAGCCGCCATGATCTCGTCGTTGATCTGGTACCCTGCAAAGGCAATGCGGCGCTTTGCGATTTCGCCCTCCTGTCCCATGGATGCCCACACATCCGTCAGCAGGATATCTGCGTCCTTGGCAGCCTCCAGGGGCACATTGGTAATGGAGAAGCCCGGATCCTTCTGTGCAAAGTCCATAACCATGGGATCCGGCCGGTAGCCCTCCGGGCAGGCAACGGAAACCTGCATACCAACCTTCAGACCCCCTACGATCAAGGAGTTTGCCATGTTGTTGCCGTCTCCGATGTAGCACATTTTCAAGCCGTCAAAGCTGCCCTTGAATTCCCGGATGGTCATCAGATCCGCCAGCACCTGGCAGGGGTGGGACAGGTCGGTGAGCCCGTTGATGATCGGGATGGAGCCGTACTCCGCCAGATCCTCCACCTCTTTCTGGGCGAAGGTGCGGATCATAATGCCGTCAATGTACCGGGACAGTACCCGTGCGGTATCCTCCACCGGCTCGCCTCTGCCAATCTGCAGATCGTCCGCCGACAGGAACAGAGCATGACCGCCCAGCTGGTACATACCGGTTTCAAAGGAAACTCTCGTCCGGGTGGATGCCTTCTGGAAGATCATACCCAGAGACTTGCCCTTGAGCATGGGGTGGGGAATGCCGTGCTTGAGCTCGTATTTCAGCTGATCCGCCAGGTTCAGAATGTCAATGATCTCCTCCTGGCTCATGTCCAGCATTTTCAGTAAGTGCTTCATAAGTAAACCTCCGTCATTTCTTGTACTTGTAAAAGGAAAAGTCGATGCACACCGCAAACAGTACCAGTGCGTCGTCAAATTCCTTGTCGTTGATCGTCATCTCAAACTGCACATCCCCCTTGGGCATGGGCTGGGAGAGGATGCTGCCAATGTTCACATCATCCTTTGTCAGCTCGAACCGCATCCGGTCCTGGCTCTTGAGCCAGTAGGTACCCATATTGCCCTGTCCTACGATGGAAGGATCCAGGAACCGGGACTTGCACTTGACCATAATATATGGCTTTCCGTCCAGCAATATGTCAAAGGAGGGATGCTTTTGAGAAAAATCGCTTGTCATGGTGTACATTTCGTAGCCGCTTGCGTCAAACAACTGCATTTTGCCGCCAAAGCCCTTTTTCTTAATGGTATAAATGATACGGCCCTTTTCGTCCTGTACGTTGTATTTGCTTCCCTTGGGTATGATGTAAAGAACCATATAAGCGTTTCCCTCCCCCGATGCAATGCATTGATGTTCGTCAGTCTTACTGGCTCAGGCACTCCTTGAGAATCGCAAGACCGCTGTCCAGCTCCCCGATGGTGATGTTCAGCGGCGGGAGCAGCCGCACCTTATCCTTCGCCGTCAGCACCAGCAGACCCCGCTGGAAGGCTGCCTGCTTCACGTCCGCCGCCTGTTTGGTTTTCAGCGTCAGCCCCAGCATCAGACCCAGACCGGTGATCTCCGTGACTTCCTCGCAGTCCCGGAGGGCGGCACGGATGTGAGCGCCCTTTGCCAGTACCTGTGCCAGGAAATCCGGCTTTGCCACCTGCTCCAGCACCGCAAGCCCGCCGGCACAGACCACCGGATTGCCCCCGAAGGTGGAGCCGTGCATGCCCTTGGTGAGCACGTCAGCGCATTTGCCGTTGGCAAGGCATGCACCGATGGGAAGGCCGCCGCCCAGCCCCTTGGCAAGAGTGGTGATGTCCGCCTTCTTGGCGTACTGCTCTCCTGCCAGGAAGGTGCCGGTTCTGCCCACGCCGGTCTGAACCTCGTCAGCGATCACCAGAATATCCCGCTTTGCGCAGAAATCGTAGAGCTGATCCACATACTTGCTGTCCAGGGGCACCACGCCCCCTTCGCCCTGGATGTATTCCAGCATCACGGCGCACACGTTGTTGTGCATCTTCTTGAGCAGATCGTCAATGTCGTTGGCTTCGGCGTACACAAAGCCCTCCGGGAAGGGGAAGAAGTAGTTGTGGAAGCAGTCCTGTCCGGTGGCGCTCAGGGTCGCCATGGTTCTGCCGTGGAAGGAGTTGCGCAGGGTGATGATCACATTTCTGCCTGCGCCGTATTTATCAAAGCTGTATTTTCTTGCCAGCTTAATGGCGCATTCGTTGGCTTCTGCGCCGGAATTGCCGAAGAACACCCGCTTATAGCCGGTGATCTGGCACAGCCGCTCTGCGAAATCCGCCTGTACTTTTGTGTAGTAGTAATTTGAAGTGTGCTGCATGCTGCGAACCTGGGCGCACACTGCGTCCGCCCAGGCAGGATCGCAGTACCCCAGGCTGTTGGTGCCGATGCCGCTGCCGAAATCCAGGTAGCGCTTGCCGTCCTCATCGGTACAGGTCCTGCCGCTGCCGGATTCCATCACCAGGGGCAGCCGGTCATAGGTCTGCATAACATGGCTGTTAAACTGTTCTATTGTATCCATTCGGATAATCTCCTTTGCTGTGGGGATTGCTTTTTGTGCAATTTACCCTGCATTCTTATTTTACCCCGACACAGGAAAAATTGCAATGCTTTAGTTTATGAACAAGTCAATACTTTTGCGTCTTATTTGAACTGGGTGCCAATGCCCTCGTTGGACAGCAGCTCAATGAGGATGGAGTGGGGGATCCGGCCGTCGATGATAACGGTCTTGTGTACGCCCCGGCGTACTGCCTCCACGCAGCAGTCGATCTTGGGGATCATGCCTCCGGAGATGATGCCCTGCCGCTTTAAGAAGGGCACCTCGCTGACGTTCACAAAGGGCATCAGCGTGGAGGGGTCGTCCTTGTCCCGCATCAGTCCTGCAATGTCCGTCATGAGGATCAGATTTTCCGCCTTCAGCTCTGCGGCGATCCGTGCTGCCGCCGTGTCCGCATTCACGTTGTAGGTCTGACCGGACTTGCTGCTTGCCACCGTGGCGATCACCGGCACATACCCACCGTTCAGCGCATCCAGAATGGGCTTGGTGTTCACGCTGACGATGTCACCCACATAGCCCAGATCCTGCTCGCTTTCTACTTTTTCCGCCATGAGCATCTGCCCGTCAATACCGCACAGACCCACTGCGCTGCCCTGATGCTCCGCCAGAAGGGCAACCAGTTCCTTGTTCACCTTGCCGGCAAGCACCATCTTCACCACGTCCACGGTTTCCTTGTCCGTGTACCGCAGCCCGCCGATGAACTTACTTTCAATGTTCAGCCGCCGGAGCATATCGTTGATTTCCGGGCCGCCCCCGTGTACCAGCACTACCTTGATGCCCACCAGGGACAACAGCACGATATCGCTCATGACCGCCTGCTTCAGCGCCTCGTTGGTCATGGCGTTGCCCCCGTACTTGACCACCACGATCTTGCCGTTGTATCGCTGGATATGGGGCAGGGCATCGATCAGAATCTTTGACCGGACAGAATTCGGGATGTTTTCAGGAATTTCCATATGTATCACTCCAAGTTGTTTGATATTGCAGCCGTTCGGGCTTATGATCGATAGTCGCCGTTGATCTTTACATAGTCATAGGTCAGATCACAGCCCCAGCACACCGCACTGCACAGGCCGCTGTTCAGATGGATGCAGATCCGGATCTCCTCCGGCTCCAGGATCCTTGCAGCCTCCTCCTCGGAAAAGTCCGGGATCACGCCCTTCCGGCATGCGGCGATTCTGCCGTTCTCGGATGCCACGTCAATGTCCAGCTTTTCCAGGTCAAAGTCCGCCTGGGCATACCCGGCGGCACAGGCGATTCTGCCCCAGTTGGCATCCCTGCCGAAAATTGCGGTTTTCACCAGGCTGGAGGTAATCACGCTCTTTGCCACGATCTCCGCCGTCTTTTCGTCCGGCGCACCCTCACACAGGCAGGTGATGAGCTTGGTGGCGCCCTCTCCGTCCCGTGCCATCATCCGGGCAAGGTTCAGCAGGATCACATACAGCGCCTGCTTGAAGGTGTCGTAGTCTGCATTGGCGGTGCGGATGGGGGCATTGCCTGCCTTACCGTTTGCCAGCACGCAGACCATATCGTTGGTGGAGGTGTCCCCGTCCACGCTGACCCGGTTCAGCGTCAGCTTTACCACATCGGACAGAGCCTGCTGGAGCAGTGCCGGGGCAATATCCGCATCCGTGGTCAGGAAGGTCAGGGTGGTTGCCATGTTGGGGTGGATCATACCGCTGCCCTTGAGCATGCCCCCCAGCTTGCAGGGCTTTCCGCCCAGGGTGAAGGACACGGCGATCTCCTTGGGCATGGTGTCGGTGGTCATAATTGCCTCCACTGCGGCAGCATTTCCCTTGGGATTCAGCCCCTTGCACAGCTCCGGTACGGCTGCGGCAATGGGCTCGATGGGCAGCACCTGTCCGATGACCCCGGTGGATGCCACGATGATCTCGCTTTCCTCCAGCTTTAAGGCATCCGCCGCCAGCTGGCACATTTTTGTTGCCTTCTCCACTCCGTCCGGGTTGCAGGTGTTGGCGTTGACGGAGTTGACGATCACCGCCTGGGCGGTGCCGTTTTTCAGATGCTCCCGGGTCACCAGAATGGGTGCGCCCTTGACCTTGTTGGTGGTGTAGACCGCTGCGGCAGCGCAGGGTACCTCTGCGTAGATCACTGCCAGGTCATGTTTCTTCTTCCCGGCGGTGGGGGAGGGAGCGTCCTCGCTGAGCGCCTTGTGGGCAAGACCGCACTGGATGCCGTTTGCCAGAAAGCCCTGCGCAGCGCAGACCCCTCCCTCCACAAATGTATAGCCGTCAAATTTCTGAAGCTTCATGGCTGCTTACTCCTTTTCATACACCGAGGTCAGACCGGTATCCTCCGGCGCCCCGATCATCAGATTCATACACTGGACTGCCGCACCGGATGCGCCCTTGCCCAGATTGTCCAGCCGTGCGCATAGCAGGATCCGGTCATGGTTGCCGCAGACGAATACCTCCAGGTCATTGGAGCCTGCAAGGGGATTTGCGGACATGAACCCATCCGGCAGCACATCGCTGCCCTGGAGGGCGGTCACATGCACAAAGCGCTGGTTTGCATAGTGGGCGGCAAATGCGGCATGCACCTGCTCCGGGGGCACCGCCTTGGGCAGCAGCCGGGTCAGGATGGGCACGCACACGATCATGCCGTTGAAAAAGTCGCAGATAATGGGATTGAACATGGGGGGATAGGCAAGCCCGGAAATTTTCTGCATTTCCGGCATATGCTTGTGGGTCTGCCCCAGGGCATAGAGCCGGGGTGCGTCAAAGCAGCCGTCCCGGTTCGGATCCGTATACTGGGCAATTGCCTTTTTGCCGCCGCCGCTGTAGCCGGACAGGGCGTATGCGGTCACCGGGTAATCCGCCGGCAGGATCCCGGCCTGTACCAGGGGATACACCAGGGAAATGAAGCCGCTGGCATAGCAGCCGGGCACAGCCACTCTCTGGCTGGTGCGGATCCTTTCCCGGTGCGCTGGGCTCAGCTCCGGAAAGCCGTATGCCCAGTCCGGATTGGTCCGGTGGGCGGTGGATGCGTCAATGATCCGGGTATTGCTGCCCTCTGCCAGGGCTACCGCCTCCACAGCGGCAGCGTCCGGCAGGCACAGAAAGGTAATGTCCGACTGGTGGATCAGCCGCTTCCGCTCTGCGTTGTCCTTCCGCTTTTCCGGGTCGATCTTCAGCAGGGCAATGTCACTGCGGCCATCAAAGCACTCCAGGATCTTCAGTCCCGTGGTGCCCTCCTGTCCGTCAATATAAACCTGAACCGGCATAAATCATTCTCCTTTGTGTTGATCCGGATCCCTGGGGCATTTCCATACGCTGATGGCAAGGGTTGCAACGAACACGGCGATCAGCCAGCCCCGGGATACCCAGATATTGTTGTTGTCAAACACGAACAGCAGCAGGATCTCTCCTGCCAGATATGCCAGTACCGCCAGGGTACACAGCAGCAGGATGAATTTCAGCTGTCTGCCCTTCATATGCCCCAAGCCTCCATCTGTGCCCGGGTCAGATCGATCTGCCGCCGGACGGATTCCGGTGCAGGACCGCCCTCGGAACGGCGCTCCCGGACGCAGGTGTCCAGACTGATGGCATGGTACACGTCCTCGCCGAACAGAGGGTGCATTTCCCGGTACTGCTCCAGGGGCAGGGTTTCCAGAGTCAGCCCCTGCCGGATGCATGCGGCAACCAGGGTGCCGGTAATCTTATAGGCATCCCGGAAGGGCAGCCCCTTCTTCACCAGATAGTCCGCACAATCGGTGGCGTTGATAAAGCCCCGGGCGGCGGCGGCACGCATATTGTCCTTCAGCACACGCATGGTGGCAAGCATGGGGGTAAAGGTTTTCAGGCACAGCTTCACGTTGTCGATGGCGTCGAAGATGGCCTCCTTGTCCTCCTGCATATCCTTGTTGTAGGCAAGGGGCAGCCCCTTCAGCATAGCCAGCAGGGTGGTCAGATCCCCCACCACTCTGCCGGTCTTGCCCCGGATCAGCTCGGTGATATCCGGATTCTTCTTCTGGGGCATGATGGAACTGCCGGTGGCGTAGGCATCGTCCAGCTCAATGAACTTGAATTCCCAGGAGCACCAGAGAATGATCTCCTCGGAGAACCGGGACAGGTGGGTCATCAGCAGCGCCAGGGCGTTTGCCAGCTCCACGCAACTGTCCCGGTCGGATACCCCGTCCAGACTGTTTGCCATGGGGGCGGTAAAGCCCAGCAGCTTTGCGGTCTGCTGCCGGTCGATGGGGTAGGTGGTGCCTGCCAGGGCGCAGCTGCCCAGGGGACAGTAGTTCATGCGCTTTTCCGTATCCAGCAGCCGGTCATAATCCCGCAGCAGCATCTGGGCATACGCCATCAGGTGATGCCCCAGGGTAATGGGCTGTGCCCGCTGCAGGTGGGTGTATCCGGGCATGATGGTGTCCAGGTGCTGCTGTGCCAGATCGCACAGGGTATGCAGCAGCTTTGCGGTCAGACTGCGGATCTCTCCCATTTCCTCCCGCAGATACAGCCGGATATCCAGTGCAACCTGGTCATTCCGGGAACGGGCGGTGTGGAGCCGCTTGCCCACATCCCCCAGCCGCTTGGTCAGCTCTGCCTCCACGAACATGTGGATATCCTCCGCCGTGGGATCCAGCTCCAGTTCCCCGGATTCCAGATCCGCCAGGATCCCCTGCAGCCCCTCTATGATCTGCCGGCTGTCCTCTTTAGAGATGATGCCGCAGTCCCCCAGCATGGTGGCGTGGGCGATGCTGCCGGTGATATCCTGCTTGTACATTCTGCCGTCAAAGGCGATGGAGGAATTGAAGGCGTTGACGGTTTCGTCAACCTCCTTGGAGAATCTTCCTGCCCATAATTTTGCCATAGCCCTCTTCCTTTCTCCGGGTATCAGTTTGCCAGGTCTGTATCGGACTTGGTGTAGCCGGTGAGATCCGGCATCACCAGCTTGTTTTCATCACAGGTGCCGTTGAGGGTAGTGAATTCCATGCTGGAAATCTCCGTGCCTTCCATGCTGGTGCTGATGGACAGCAGATCCCCGGTGGCAAGGTCAAAAATATATGCCGCCTCGGATTGGTCAAGCTGATAGGTTTCCTTCACGCACTCCTTGCCCTTCACGGTGACAAATTCCGCCTTGTCCAGGGTCAGATCCTCCGCATTGCCGGTAATCTGTCCCATGCCGCTTTCCTCCATGTATTCCTCCAGATCCAGTCCTTCGTCCTTGACGGAATACATCTTCTCCACCGGCAGCAGGGTGTAGCAGGCGTCCTTGTCCCAGTACATGATAATGGAGTAGGTCTCGCCGCCCCCGGACATGGTGACCTCCGAGTACATGGCGTTCTTTGCCTTGGAGTAGGTGGTGTAAATCTGATAGTCCAGCTGGGTGCCCAGCATGGACATACGCATGGAGCAGTCCATGGTCAGAGCCTCGTCGGAATACCGCTCGGAAAATTTCTTGCAGTAGGAATCCCCATAGCTGGTGGGCAGCACTGCATCCTTGGGGTCTGCCTGTGCTTCGGTGGCAGTCTCTGTTGCCCCCTCTGTTGCAGCAGCCTCTGTAGTAGCCGCTGTTGCCTCCATTGCCCCCTGTGCGGATGCTTCTGTGGAAGCGGGGGTGGATGCTCCGGTGGTTGCAGCGGTGGAATCTGCGCTGCTGTCCTCGCCGCATGCAGTCATGCCAAACGCCAGAGTCAGGGCAAGGATGCCGGCAGCCAGTCTGTTGTGTTTCATCAATGATATCCTCCTATATGTTTGTTGGGCAACACCCCGCAAAGTCTGTGTGGTATTGCCTGTGGGTTCTGTTGCAGCAACATCCCACAGAGAAATGCCCTGTGGATTGTTGCCAAAACAGAAAAAACACAGGGGGCGACAGAGTCTGCCGCCCGTGCTGTGTATGTATCCTTCCGGGTAAATTACTTGTTGTTCCGCTTCTGATCCAGCTTTGCCTTGACCTTGATGGGCAGACCGAACAGGTTGATGAATCCGGCGCTGTCCTTCTGGTTGTATACATTGTCGGCATCGAAGGTGGCAACCTCCTCATCGTACAGGGTGTAGGGAGAAGTAACGCCGGCGTTGATGATGTTGCCCTTGTACAGCTTCAGCTTTACGTCGCCGGTGACGGTTTCCTGGGTCTTGTCCACAAATGCGCTCAGCGCCTCACGCAGAGGTGTGAACCACTGACCGTTGTATACGATGTCAGCGAACTTGATGCCCAGGTACTGCTTCATCCGTGCGGTTTCCTTATCCAGGCAGATGGTCTCCAGCACCTCGTGTGCGTGGTAGAGGATGGCGCCGCCGGGGGTTTCGTACACGCCTCTGGACTTCATGCCCACCAGACGGTTCTCCACCAGGTCAGCCAGACCGATGCCGTTCTCGCCGCCCAGCTTGTTCAGTGCGGAAACCATCCCCACACCGTCCAGTTCCTTGCCGTCCAGCATGGTGGGTACGCCCTTTTCAAAGTGGATGGTGATGTAGGTGGGCTTGTCGGGCGCCATTTCCGGAGAAACGCCCAGCTCCAGGAAGCCTGGCTTGTTGTACTGGGGCTCGTTTGCCGGATCCTCCAGATCCAGACCCTCGTGGGACAGATGCCACAGGTTCTTGTCCTTGGAGTAGTTGGTTTCCCGGTTGATCTTCAGGGGAATGTTGTGAGCCTCTGCGTAATCGATCTCCTCGTCCCGGGACTTGATGCTCCAGATTCTCCAGGGTGCGATGATCTCCATATCCGGTGCAAATGCCTTGATGGCAAGCTCGAACCGA
>ERZ825670.2689-NODE-2689-length-16312-cov-5.325706_pt1 | contig 16312 bp, 14 predicted proteins | sample MGYA00519929_ERZ825670 | MGnify/ENA primary metagenome ERZ825670 (study PRJEB31778, sample SAMEA3449207) | human gut metagenome | biome: human gut; feature: human-associated habitat; material: faeces | place: United Kingdom | collected 2010/2012 ...
TTTTTTTCTATCTGCAAGAGCCTCTGTATAATAATCAAAAACTTCTAAACCAGGAATAATATTACCTTCAACGCCTTTATAATATTTACCAAATAATTGGTAAGAGCCACAAATTAAAAGAAAGAAAACACCATTATTTACAGCATCCTTTATATTTTCTTTATATTTTAGCAAATCTTCTGACAAAATACCTTGTTCTTGATCAGCACCACCACCTGCAAAAACTAAATCAAAATCATTAAAATCAGGTGAAGCATCACCAATAGAATAAGGCACAATTGTAGCTTTAATTCCGCGTTGCTCTAAGCGGTAGCGTAATACTTGAATATTACCAAAATCTCCATACAACTCTAAAATATCTGGATATAAATATAATATTTTCAATTCTTTCATAAATTTCCTCCCTTTGAGACACTAGGGACAGGTCTCAAATGTCCCATATAGTCTCGAAAAATATGGGACATTTAAGACCTGTCCCTCTAAAGTCCTAATTCATGTCTAGTAGGCTGTAAAGCTGTGTAATTGGCTATAATGTATTTTTTTGTGTTGGTTTTATATAAGTTTTGTATTGCTTCATGTAAGTCTAGATAAGCTTCTATTTTGTCTGGAGAAAATCCAGATGTTTTTATTCTTATGGCTATATCATAGGCGCGTGTTCCAGATGTTACAATTCTTGAAACATTCGTTAAGTTGTCAAAATTAATATCCCATATCCATGATACATCAAAACCATCTGCAATATTATCATTTAAAACAAATAATAATTCTTTTTCATCATCATCTTCATTTAATATACGAAGACTTACATTACTTCCAGTAGGGTTTTTAGCTAGATTGATTATTGTTTTTACATCATTAATTTCTATTTCTTCAAGTCTACCATTATTAAGTTTAAAATTAGCAAAAGCCTTTTGAATTGCTTCTTTGGAAATGTTATATAAAGAACAAACAGAATATACAGCGGTGTAATTATAAATTAAATAAATACTATTTCCATTTATTTTATAAGTAGTTCCATCAATATCAAAACATCTATTTTTTAAATCAACATTTGATGCTGATTTATATATTTCGTTATCACCGAAATTGCAATTTGGACATTTGAATTTTCCAACATGAGAATATTGATAATATTCATATTCCAAACGTGTTTTACAGAAAGGACAGAATTTGCCTTCTCCAGCTTCTTTAATTGTATCTGTTGCAAAATTATATCTATCAACACTAAAATAATAAATGTTTTCATTTGAAGGATTAGCTTGTCCAAGTCTTGAAACATTTGGGTCATCATTATTTAAAATTAAATTTCCATTATAAGTTTTTAAAAATTCATTTATTCTTAAAATTAAAGACTCAACTTCTCCATTTCTATCTAATTGGTCACGGAAAAAGTTCAAAATTACTAAGGTATCTAATCTAAAATCTTTAAAAACAATAGGAATGTAGCTTTCATCAACTTCAAATACAAGATAATCAGCTTTTATTTTTCCAGTTAAAGTACAATTCTTTAAAATAGTTGAAAGAATACCAGTTTCCATATTATTCCCTTCAATATTACTTACTACTTTATAACCTGCAGTTTTTAGAGTATAACCTATGCAATTATTTGTCATTGTTTTACCATTTGTTGCAGAAACTGCAATTACTGGACAATTTACTTTAAAGTATTTGAATATTTCTGGGTTCCAATCGTATGCAATTTTGCCTAAAAAATTTCCTCCGTTTTTATGACATATTTTTAGTATAAGATTTAGTATTTTCATTGCCAATATAATAAAAAAGTTTTTCATAATTGTATCTCCTAATGTTTTTTTTGAATTATATCACAATGAAATTGTGGCTACAATAGATAATAATAAAAAACAAACATAAATCTAAAATTTTCTAGACAAAACCTACAAAATGTGATAACATAAGTAAGAAAAAAAGAAGAGAGGGTGACAAAAAATGAAAGAAACATTTTACGTAACAACACCAATATACTATCCAAGTGGAAAATTCCATATAGGAACAGCGTATTCAACAGTAGTAGCAGATAGTTTAAAAAGATATAACCAATTAAAAGGAAAAGAATGTTACATGTTAACAGGAACAGATGAACATGGACAAAAAATAGAAATAAAAGCCAAAGAAGCAGGAAAAACACCAAAAGAATATGTAGATGAAATGGCAAAAATAGCAAAAGAACTATGGAAAAAAATGGATATACAATATGATGATTACATTCAAACAACAGAAGAAAGACATACAAAAATAGTTCAAAAAATATTTGACAAATTCATGGAACAAGGAGACATTTATAAAGGAGAATATGAAGGAAAATACTGCATACCATGCGAAACATTCTTCACAGAAACTCAATTAGTAGATGGAAAATGTCCAGATTGTGGAAGAGAAGTAGTAACAATGAAAGAAGAAGCATACTTCTTCAATATGAAAAAATATACAGATAGATTATTAAAATACTATGATGAACATCCAGATTTTATAAAACCAGAATATAGAAAACAAGAAATGATAAATAACTTTATCAAACCAGGACTAGAAGACCTATGTGTAACAAGAACATCATTTGACTGGGGAATAAAAGTATTAAAAGACCCAAAACACGTAGTATATGTATGGTTAGACGCATTAACAAACTATATAACAGCCTTAGGATATATGTCAGATGATGACACATTATTCAAAAAATTCTGGCCAGCAGATGTTCACGTAGTAGGAAAAGATATAGCAAGATTCCACTTAATATATTGGCCAATATTCTTAATGGCATTAGATTTACCATTACCAAAAACAATATTTGTTCATAACTGGATAACAATGAAAGATGGAAAAATGAGTAAATCTAAGGGAAATGTAATATATCCAGAAGATTTAATAAATAGATATGGATTAGATGCAACAAAATACTTCTTATTAAGAGAAATGCCAACATCACAAGATGGACTATTCTCACCAGAAGCCTTTGTTGAAAGATACAATTTTGATTTATGTAATGACTTAAGTAACTTATTAAACAGAACAGTATCAATGGTAAATAAATATTTTGGTGGACAAGTACCAGAATATAAAGGAACACCAAATGAAGCTGATGAAAGTATAGAAAAAGCATGTGAAGAACAAAAAGAAAAATTCGTAAAACTTTTTGAAAACTTTGAAATAGCAAATTCATTACAAGAAATATGGAATTTAGTATCAAGAACAAATAAATATATTGATGAAACAATGCCATGGGCATTAGCAAAAGAAGAACAAAAAGAAAAATTAGAATCATCAATGTACCATCTAATTGAAAACTTAAGACAAATAGCAATATTAATAAAACCATTTATGAATGAAACATCTGAAAATATATTAAGACAAATAGGAATAGAAAACGAAAACTTAAAAACTTGGGAAAGCCTAAACAATTACAAAAACTTAAAAGGAATAAAAGTAATTGAAAAAGGTGAACCAATATTTATGAGATTAAATGCAGAAGAAGAAATTGAATATATAAAACAAGTTATGAAAAAATAATAATATAAGAGGATGTAATAATGAACTTATTTCATAAAAAGGATCAATATCAGGGCTATAATATATATAGTATGAAAAAATATGTTGATAAAAAAAGAATAATTTTTACTACAATAATAGTAATTTTAATAATTATCACATTAGGTTTTATTATATATTATAGTGTTGATACAACTATAAGACTAAAAAATGCAAAAAGATTTGAACAAAAATTAATAGAATATGAAAGTAAGCAAGAAGAATTACAAAAACAAGAAAGAGAAAGACAAGCTAAAATTCCAAAATTAACTGATGAAGGAAAACAAAATATAAAAGGAATATATAAATCAGAAACAAAAAGAGTATTTCTTACTTTTGATGATGGGCCATCAGTTAATACAGCAGATGTATTAGATATATTAAAATCAAATGATATAAAAGCTACATTTTTTGTACTAGGAACACAAGTAGAAAAAATGCCAGAAATGGTAAAAAGAGCATATCAAGAAGGACACTATATTGCAAACCATGGGTATTCTCATCAATATTCACAAATATATTCTTCGCCAGAAACTGTATTACAAGAATTTAACCAATGTAATTCAGCTGTTGCAAAAGCAATAGATGTACCAGAATATAATTCACACTTATTTAGATTCCCTGGTGGATCAGTTGGTGGAAAATATGCAAACCTAAAAGCAGAAGCAGTAACACTATTAGAACAAAATAATATAATGCATGTTGACTGGAATGCATTAACAGGTGATGCAGAAAAAAGTAGTCCAGATGAAGAATATCTAATGAATAATTTACAAAAAACAACTCAAAACAAAAACAGTATAGTTATTCTAATGCATGATGCACAAGCAAAAAGAGTAACAGTAGAATTTTTACCAAAACTAATAGAATTTTTCCAACAACAAGGATATCAGTTTGAAAATTTTTATTCAATAATAAAATAATGGAAGGAGATATTGAAATTGCCTAGAAAGAAAAAAGAAAAAATAGAAGATCAAGAACAAGTAAAAGAAGCTCTAAGAGAAGAAATTGAAAAAATAATGGAAATATCAGATAATTCATTAAAGCTTGAAACAAAACCATCTGTAATATTAGTAATAGGAGTAAATGGTGTTGGAAAAACAACATCAATAGGAAAGATGGCTGCGAGGCTAGCAAGAGATGGAAAAAAAGTGGTAGTTGCTGCTGCAGATACATTTAGGGCAGCAGCTGTAGAACAGCTAGAAATTTGGGCAAAAAGAGCAGGTGCAGAAATAGTTAAAAGAGAAGAAGGAATAGATCCTGCTTCTGTAGTATATGATGCAATTACAAAAACAAGAGAAATTGGAGCAGATATATTAATATGTGATACTGCTGGAAGATTGCATAATAAAAAATATTTAATGGACGAGTTAAATAAAATTCAAAAAGTTATAAATAAGGAAATGCCAGAAGCTTCAAAAGAAGTTCTACTTGTTATAGATGCAGGAACAGGCCAAAATGCAATTTCACAAGTAAAAGCATTTAAGGAACAAGCGGATATTACAGGAATTGTTCTTACAAAATTAGATGGAACTGCTAAAGGCGGAGCTGTTATTGGAATCGTAGAGGAAAATAAAATACCAGTAAAGTTTATCGGAGTTGGAGAGCAGATAGATGATATGGAAATATTTAACTCAAAAGATTTTGCTAAAGCTATAATTTAGAAAAAAGGGCAAATTGGGGTCGGTTCTTTTTTTGCCCTTTAATTTTTAATACTAATTACTAATATAAATATAAATTTTTCATTACACTCCTCGGCACATTACGAAACTTAAGAAATTGTAATTTATTTTATGGCACCCTTTCATTCTCATGAACTATTTCCATAAAATTTCATACAATTTCTAAAGTTTATCCAATCACATTCGTCATTTCATTTAAAATTTATATTTATCTTTGTAATTCTAAGTAATTATCAAAGGGCAAAAATGGAACCGACCCCATATGTCCCTTTGGAAAGAGAGGAGAATTATGGAAAATTATACTTTTGAAGATATGTGGGTAGATTTAAAAAATGGTTACCAAATATATTACACTTATGTACGAAACAGATATGTATTATTTAAAACAGCAAAAAATTGTTATACACAAAAGCTAATAACAGATAACCCTAAAAATCCACAACCAAGAATGACTATGCTTACATTAAAAAGAGTTAAAGAGATGTTTCCTCACATGGAAGACATTGAATATAAAGTGGGAAATGGTATAGATTTCAATATTTAGAAGCATGAATTATGATATAATATAAGCATATTAAAAAGGAGAATAAATATGTATACAGAATTTGGAATAAAAAAAGATTTACTCGAATTAGCAAAAGAAGTAGAAAATGAGATTAAGCCACAATTTGAAAAGATAGAAAATATAAAAGAATTAAATAGTTTAAAAGTTCTAAATGCATTTCAAAAATCCAGACTATCAGAAATGCATTTACATTCATCAACAGGATATGGAATAGATGAAGTAGGAAGAAATAAAATAGAAGAAATATATGCTAAAATTTTTAATACAGAAGATGCATTAGTTAGAGCTCAATTAATTTCTGGGACTCATGCTTTAGCAGTTACCTTATTTGGACTATTACGTCCAGGAGATACAATGATTAGTATATCAGGAATCCCATATGATACATTACAGACAGTTATAGGAATAAGCAAAGAACAAAGCAGAAGTTCATTAAAAGAATTTGGAATAAAATATGAACAAATCGAATTAATTAATGACGACTTTGATATTGCATTAGTAAAAGAGAGAGTATCAAAAAATAATGTCAAATTAATAGAAATTCAAAGATCAAGGGGATATTCAACAAGAAAGAGCCTAACAATCGATAAAATAGAAAGAGTAATTAAAGCAATAAGAGAAGTAAATAAAGATGTTATTATAATGGTAGATAATTGTTATGGGGAATTTGTTGAAGAAAGAGAACCAACAGATGTAGGAGCAGACATTGTAGTGGGATCTTTAATGAAAAACTTAGGAGCTGGAATTGCAACAAGTGGAGCTTATATCGCTGGAAAGAGAGATTTAATCGAGTTATGTGCAGAAAGATTAACTGCACCAGGAGTAGGAAAAGAAATAGGGCCATCATTAAACCAAAATACAGCATTTATAAAAGGATTATTTTTTGCTCCAAGTGTTGTTGCAAGTAGTGTAAAAACAGCAGTATTTGCAAGTAGAATATTAGAAAAAGCAGGATATAAAGTAGAACCTAGATATGATGAACCAAGAACTGATATAGTACAAACTATAGAATTAGGGAGTGCGGAAAAATTAATAAAATTTTGCCAGGGAATTCAAATGGGTTCTCCAATAGATTCAAATGTAATACCAGAACCAAGTGATATGGCAGGATATGATGATAAAGTAATAATGGCCGCAGGTACTTTTACAGAAGGGTCAACAATAGAACTTAGTTGTGATGGGCCTATTCGTGAGCCTTATGTTGCATATATGCAAGGGGGCATAACATATGATTATGGAAAATTAGGATTATTAAAAGCATTGGACGTACTAAAAAGTAGTAATGATAGTATGTAAAATAAGTTTTATAGAGAAATAACGAGTTATAAAAAATAAAAACATGAAAAGGAATTTAAAATGGAAATAATAGATGGAAAAAAACTAGCGAAAAAAATAAGAGGAAATTTAAAAATTAAATGTGATGAACTAAAAGAAAAAGGAATAAAACCTAAGTTTGCAGTAATAATGGTAGGAAATGACAGGGCGTCTCAAATATATGTAAAAAACAAAAGTAAAGCTTGTGAAGAAATAGGGATAGAATATGAAGAACACTTGTTGGATGAAAATTCAAGTCAAAGAGATTTGATTAAACAGATAGAGAATTTAAATAATGATAAAACAATTCATGGGATATTACTACAAAGTCCAATACCAGAACATTTAGACATAAATGAAGCATTTAAAACAATATTACCAGAAAAAGATGTTGATGGATTTAATCCAGTAAATGTTGGAAAACTTTGCCTAAACCAAGAAACATTTGTATCATGTACACCTTATGGGATAATAAAAATGTTTGAGGAGTATAATATTGATTTAACTGGAAAAGATGTAACAATTTTAGGAAGAAGTAATATTGTTGGAAAACCATTAATACAATGTTGTTTAAATAAAAATGCCACAGTAACAGTATGTCATTCAAAAACAAAGGATTTAAAAGAACATACTAAAAATGCTGATATAGTTATTTCCGCAATAGGAAAGGAAAAATTTGTTACTGCAGATATGATAAAAAAAGGTTCAGTTGTAATTGATGTTGGTATTAATAGAGGTAAAGATGGAAAAATAACAGGCGATGTTGACTTTGAAAATGTAAGTAAAAAAGCAAGCTATATAACGCCGGTTCCAGGGGGAGTGGGCCCTATGACTATAGCTATGCTTATGAATAATATAATTAAAGCGGCAAAAGAAATTAATAAATAAAAAGATAGGTTTTTGGGGGCACATATAGACTAATTATGGACTATATGTGCTCTTGTTGTATTTTAACAGAAATACAAATAAATTTTTTCTAAGAAAGGAGAACATGAAATAATTAGACAACTAAATATTTCATATAAAAAGAGAATGAAAATAGAAGAAATAACAATAAACTCAAAAGAATATCCTGAAAAATTAAGAAATATATATGATGCCCCACAAAAAATATATGTATTAGGAAATAAGCAATTATTAAAAAGGCTGGGAATTGCAGTTGTAGGTGCAAGGAAGGCAACCATGTATGGAAAAAAGATTGCATATAAAATTTCAGGAGAACTAGCCGAAAATGGAATTAATATAATAAGTGGCTTAGCTATAGGAATTGATACATGTGCACATTTAGGTGCTATACAAGCACAGAATAGTAAGAACATAAAAGAAAATTTAAATATTGGGAAAACAATAGCTGTATTAGGTAGCGGAATTGACAATATATATCCTAAAGAAAATGCTGAACTAGCAAGAAGAATCATTAAGACAGGTGGATGTATTATTTCTGAATATCCATTAGGCTCAAAGCCAGAAAGGTTGCATTTTCCACAAAGAAATAGGATTATGAGTGCATTATCAGATGGTATATTAGTTGTAGAGGCAAGTAAATCAAGTGGATCATTAATAACAGCTGAATTTGCATTAGAACAAGGGAAAGAAGTATTTTCAATTCCAGGTGATATAACTCGAGAACAAAGCCAAGGTTGTAATGAGCTCATAAAAGATGGAGCTATAATTATAACATCAACTCAAGAGATATTGGATATAATTAAGTATTAATTTATAATAAGCCATTATAGGGTAACAAATATTATAATAAATTAAGCAAAAATATTGAAAACAAGAAAGAAAATGTGTATACTAAAAATGATATAAGGCAGATAAAATTTTAAAATGGAAGGATGAAGTTTAATGGATAGCGAAGGATTAGAGAGTTTAGGAAATTTAATAAAGAGAATAGAAGTAACAAACGAAAATAAAATGCAAGTGAAAAAAATGGAAGAATTAATAAAACAAAAAAGATATGCAGAGATTATACAAATATTAAATCAGCTAAAAAATGATGGAAAAATAAAGTTAAAAAATGTAGTACTTTCAGATTTAGTGCATGAGGAAAAAAATGTAGATCAAGAATCAAAAAAAGCTAAAAGAGTTAACAACAGTAAGAGTGAAGATGGAATATATCCGAGTGAGTTGCATAATATTGAATTAGAGGAAAGATATATAGGTTTATTATTAGATAATCCCAAGGCAATATCGATGTATTACATTGTACATGAAGACTGCTATTTTCAAAGTGATGAATTATTAAATTTATATAAAAGTATTTTATTTACAGAGGGTCAAGCATATGCGCCTCAAATTGCAAAAAATGATTTTAATTTTGCCAAGGAAAGCCCTGAAACATATAAAAGGAAGATACAATTAAAAGAAAAGATTAAAAAAGGAAGATTTGATTTTGAGAAAACATATGTAGAATTGAGAAAATTATTTGAAATAAGAAAAAATTACTTGTCAAATCCTATAAAAGAGACTCAACAACAAGTTATAGACATTTTACAGTACCAACTATATGATCAAATGACCATACAAGAAGTAAAAAATGCAATTATTCAAATAACAACAACAGAGAAATTTAAAAGAGCAGTATTAAGTAGTAATATTACAAATTTTTTATTAACGGGTGATAATAGTTTAACAACAGGTTTAGAATTACCATTTCCAATATTAAGTAGTGTTTTTAAGGGACTAAGGAGAGGAGAAACAATGGCATATGCAATGCCTTCAAACTCAGGAAAAAGTAGATTTACAATAAATTTGGCATCATATTTAGCATTTATACATCATAAAAAGGTTTTAATAATATCTAACGAGATGTCAGAAGAAAAGATGAAATTATGTTTAATAACAACAGTTTTGAATAATAAAGAGATTCAAAAGATACATGGACAGCAAATATCAAAAACCGAGGGAGAACTGCTAGAATTTAAGTTTAGACCAGATAAAGAAAATGATGTTGAAGTAGATGAAGATGGTTTTGTAATAAAAGATAATGGTGAGACACAAAAAGCATTTGCTAAAAGACTTATGGATATATCAAGTGAATTTAGGCAAACAATAGCAGTCACAGATTGGATAGATAAACAAATAAAGAATTCAATATATTTTGTAAATATTACAAACCATACAAATGATGAATTGGAAAAAGTTATTCTAAATTATTACTACAAAGAAAAAATTGAGTATATGTTTTATGATACATTAAAAACAGATACTGAAAATATTGGAAATGGAGAGGAGCTAAAAAAGACAGCCACAATTTTATCTAATTTAGCTCAAAATTTAAATATATTTATTGCATCATCATTACAATTAACGGAAAGTAATACATTACCAATTAATTTGAATATAAATGATTTGGCAGTAAGTAGAACTGTAAAAGAAGTTTTAGATACATTATGTTTAATAAAACAAATACATAATGAGGATTTAGATAAATATGAATATTCTTTAGAAGAGGTTGATAATAAATTTTATGATTTAAAAAGATTTAAAGATCCAGATGTTAGATATTATGCTTGCGTTGTGGACAAAAATAGAGCAGGAGCTAAGCCAAAAGTAGTATTTAGATTAAATTTGGCATATAACATGTGGGAAGAATTAGGATATTTGAGATTAAAATAAGTTCTAACAATTAATCCCCCTGAATACAATTAAACAAAAGTATTCATATGGGGGTTTCATAATGAAAAGAATGATTTTACATAATTCGTCAATGGTAAGTAAAAAAGAAATTGAAGAACGAGCAATAAGATTGGCAGAATATATTATAGATTCTAAAGATACAGTCAGGGGGGCAGCAAAGAAATTTTGTATAAGTAAAAGTACAGTACACAAAGACGTAACACTCCAGAACGGTTTGAAAAATAGATATGTTATTCCTGAAAGTATTGAAATTAAAAAGGTTTTCTTAGCAGAGAAAAATCCAGTTGTTAGATTGGGATTAGTGATAAGATAAATATGCAAAAAGTGACAAAAAGTACACGAAAAAACATACAAAAAGTGGCAAAAATTTGTGTCTACTCTTTTGGGTAGGCATAATTTATTACCTCATAGTTTTATTTTGCTGAAAATAAAACATGAGGGCAAACAAAATTAAATATTAGTAAGATAAGCACATTTGCAATTAAAAGTTGCAAGTGTGTTTTTTCTTATGCAAGAGATATGCAGAACCTCTATAAAAGTTCTTGGTGTAGCAAGCCGATGCTATAAAGTTTGCTCGTATTAGTATTAACGGTCTATTAATACAAAGTGCGTGAGTGAGATTTTAGAACACATACTCACAATAAAAAAAGAGTATTCGGTGGCAAAACTTGGCTGTGGATTTATAATTGCAAAAAGTTTGGACAAGTATGAACAAAGATGCTTATTAGTATCAACAATTATAGTAGCAATGCTACTTACTAGACTACCTATGAAACGAGGCGACCGACCGACGGTTTCTACTTTTATATGGGTGTAATAATTCCTTTTTTAAATAAGGGATTATTACGCCTAATTCACTTTAGCTCACTTCCTCTGGTTTCTACTTGGGAGTTGCTAAAGTGAGTGAGTCAAAAAATTTATTTTTTGGCTCGCATTTATAAAAATTGCGACAAGCAAATTTTTATAAAAAACCTAAAATGCAATTAAGCAATTTTAGGTTTTGGGGTGTGGGGTTGACCCTGCCACACTAACACTTTTTGAAGCAGTCAGCTAAAAAAGTGTTGTAGTGTGTTTACAACACAATTGAAATTAGAGCAGAAAAATAAAATTTATTTGTGTTATTGAGCACGAGCAAGGAGGTTTTATATGAGTTATGCGATAATTAGAAATGCAAAATATAAAAGAGAAAATTTGAAGGCAGTATATCGCCATAATGAAAGAAAGAATAAAAATTATTCAAATAAAGATATAGATAAAACAAAATCATATTTAAATTATGCATTAAAAGAACCTAAATTTAATTATGAAAAAGAATTTGATAAAATAAGGGAAAAATACGATTTGAAAGGTCAAATAAAAACAGTAAGTAATATTGTATGTGAATATGTAATAACATCAGATAATGATTTCTTTAAAAGAATAGGAGAAGATGAGACAAAAAGATATTTTGAAACAGCATATAAATTTGTAAGTGAATATAAAGATTTAGGTGAACAATATATTTTATCTGCAAAAGTGCATTATGATGAGAGGTCTCCTCATATGCACTTACTTTTTTTGCCTGTAGTTCATACAACAGATAAAAAAGGCAATAATATAGATAAACTTGCTTGTAGTGAATTTTGGAAAGCTAAAGATAGTTATAGACAATTACAAAATGCTTTTTTTGAATATATGGTATCAAATGGATTTTATTTAAAAAGAGGATTACCAAAAGAAGAAACTAATAGAGAACATTACACAGTAAAGGAATATAAAAACATAACTAATTTTGAAAAAACAAAAGAGACCTTAAAAAGTATAAAGTTGGAATTACCAGAAGTTCCAGATTTAAAAGATATAAAAAAGGTTATGATAGGTAGAGATGAAAAGATTTTAAATGATATCATAAAACCTAAAGATAAACTTATTGAAGAATTGTATCAAGATAATGTAACATTACATAAAGAATTATCCAAACAAGCTAAAACTATTGAAGAAGCAGAAAAATATCAGAATGAAAGAGATAAAATAATTGCTGATAACGAAGAACTAAACAATACAGTTAAGATTTTAGAAAAAGAATACAAGAGAAAAAGTGATACTCTTGATATAAAATTCAATAATAAAAAAGATGAGCTTGAAAAAGAATTTGAATATAAAACATATGATATAGAAAATCAATATAAAAGTAAAATTCGCAAATTAGAAAAAGAGAATAACTATTTGAATAAAATAATAAATAAATTCTGGGAAACTCTTGATAAATTTATACATTGGATTTGTAGAAAATTTGATATTGCTGAAGAAGATAATTTGATTAGAGATTTTCAAGAAGAAACAAATACTTTTATAGATCCAGAAAAGCAGATGAAGAATGAAAAAAGAGGAAAAGAATTGGATTTAGAAAGGTAGAAAATATGTTTATTGCATTTTTGGTACTGTTATGCTAAAATTTATTTAGTTATTTGTTGGAGGTACATAAAACAAAGGGGAGAAAGATAATGAAAGAGTTAATAAAAATTGTTCCAAAAAGATTATTTATATATTCTATAATTTTCAATACATTGTATTCAATAGCAGATTATGGTGAAGCATTTGTTTTATCATATTTTGGAACAAGTCCTTTAACATTAGATAAGTTAATTAAATTGGCTATTTGCATTGTAATTACACATATAATTATGCTTATTTCAGGAAAAATAGCATCATACATAGATAATATTAATAATCAAAAAACTCAGACGAAAATACAAAAATATTATTTTAATAAATTACAATCCATGACAATGGAGCAAATTTCAAATACACATACAGGATATATACATAAACTAATAACAAATTTATCATTTTACTTTTTTGAAATGACATGGCAATTTGAAATAAGTGTTATTCCTTTAATTATTGGTGGAACTTCTATTTTGATTATGGTTTGTAAACAATCTATTATGACTGGTGTGATATGTATTTTTATATCAGCACTAGCTGTTTATTTAAAATATATAATGATAAAAAATAAACAAAAATTTCAAAAGAAAGTAAACGAAACAGAGTCAAAATATAATGCAACTTTTATTGACTTTATACAAAATATAATTGCTATAAGAAAATTAAATATATCTAAATTTTGCAATGACAAAATAACAGAAAATGCAGAAGAATATTTAAAAGTAACAAAAATAAATGAAAGAAAAAGGTCAAATGCAAATGGTATATTTACAGGTTTAATGGATGTTTTATATTTAGTAGTAATTATTAGTACAATTATCATGGTTTCAAATGGAGAAGATGGATTACCATATTTATTATTTTATTTATCAGCAATTGGAAAATTATATTCAAATTTGAACAGTCTAGTTAGGCTAATAGATATAACAGAAAGATATAAAACAGCAAAAAAACAATTAGATGAATATTTTAAAGATAATAAGAAAATAAGGTTACTAGATAGGTTTGAAAATATTAAATTGAAAAATGTTATATTTTCATATACAAAAGATTCAACCAAAATAAAAATACCAGAGTTTATATTAAACAAAGGAGATAAGATTAGTATTGAAGGTGAATCAGGACAAGGAAAGACAACCACAATGAATATACTAGCAGGTTTATATCCATTAGAAAAGGGAGAGTTATTAGTTGATAATCAATTAAAAAAAGATTGCCGAATGGATTTAGTATTTGTATCTCAAGAAGTTGAATTGTTTGATTTAAGCATAAGAGATAATTTATGTTTAGGAAAAAAGATTCCAGAAGAAAAAATAATCCAGTTACTTGATGAAGCAGGATTAATGAATTGGTATAAAGAATTGCCAAATGGACTTGAAACAATGGTTGGAGAAAAAGGAATAAAATTATCTGCAGGTCAAAAGCAAAGATTAAATTTAATTAGAGGAATATTAATAGATAAAGAATTGTATTTTTTTGATGAGCCAACATCAAATTTAGATATAGTGTCTGAAGAAAAAATGATAAGTATGATTAAAAAATATTTAAACAATAAGACTTATGTAATAATTACACACAGACATAAAATTACAGAATTATGTAATAGGCATTATGTTTTTGAAAAACATATGATGAAAGAGTTTATCAAAGTATAAAAATATATAAGGAGAATAGAAGTGAAAAATAGTGAATTAAAAGTGAATTATTTAGATGAAAACACTTTTTGGCATATTACAAGCAAGTTAAATATAGAAAGTATTCAAAAAAATGGATTAGTGCCACGAGATGGAAAAAGAAATGGAAAAAATACTAGTGCAGAGGACCCAGTACCTAGAGTATTCTTCAGTCAAGGACTAGAAGGAGTATTAGCACAAGCAAACAACTTAGCTTTTTTAATAAATGAATTTATAAAAAATATAGAAAAAACAGATGATGGGGATAATGGAAAAAATGTTAAAGAAAAAATGCAAGAATTTCTAAATAATTCTGTAAACAATGAAATTGAAAAAAAAGAAAACTCAAATGGTGGATTTATAGATATAGCAAATTTTATAAAAGAAGATATTTTTAAAAATGGGATAAACAAAAATTTGAATGAACATGATTTAAACAGAATCATATACAATATTACAAAAACTATATGGGAGAATGATGTTTGTTTGAAAGCAAATCTAAAGGAAAGTGTAGATTACAGTTGGAATGATACTAACTATTCTGCTACAGGAAACAAAAAAAGACCAATGACAAAAAAGAATATGCATGCATTTGAAGGACATACAATTACTTCTGACAAGATAGAGATGATTACAGATGAAAATGGAAAGCCAAGATCAACATGGGATGTATTTAAAGAAATGGCATTGTTTTACAAAAGAGAACATCCAGATAAAAAATATTTACCAGTAGAGGAATGGCAATCTGGATATATGAATGAAAATGGCGAAATTGTTTATACAAGCGAAATTAATCATGAAAAAGATTATTTAAGTATGTTTATTGAAATAGAGAAAAATGAAAAGATAGAATTAAGAAATATTGCTAGGGGATTTGCTAAAGAAAAAGAAGTAGCATTAAAAAAGGAAGATGCTAAAGAAGTATTTGAACAACTAGAAAAAGAAAATGAGCATGTACAAGAAAGTCCTAGTCTGTCAGAATAGGAGATGATTATATGACACAAGCTGAAAAAAAAGAATATCAAAAGGCATATGTAGAATTATATGAAATAATAAAAGTTCTACCAGAGGAAGAACAAAAGAAAATTCCTAAATTAGTTTTAAAAAACTTAAAAGATAATATGGATAAAGAATATAAATTTATATTGAATAAAGATAGTGATATATTAAATCAAAAGTATAGAATTGAAACAAAAGCTTTATTTGTAGAGTTATATGAAAAATATTTAGCACCAAAAGAAGATGGTGAATTTTGGAACGAATATGATAAAATTTGCAATAACATGATTGAGGAAGAAAAAAGAATAAAATATAATTCTGATAATATTTTCAAAAATAAAAAATTAGAAAAAGAAGAATTAACATTTAAAAAAGAAAATATAAGCCAATTACCTATTGAAATAAAAAAAGAAAATATTATTATAAAGTTTTTTAGATTTATAAAAAACATATTCCATTTAAATTAAAAT
>ERZ825670.2696-NODE-2696-length-16263-cov-2.823914_pt1 | contig 16263 bp, 9 predicted proteins | sample MGYA00519929_ERZ825670 | MGnify/ENA primary metagenome ERZ825670 (study PRJEB31778, sample SAMEA3449207) | human gut metagenome | biome: human gut; feature: human-associated habitat; material: faeces | place: United Kingdom | collected 2010/2012 ...
GATTGTGGGAGTGCGCAGCACGGAACAATCCGCAGGTATCCCAGTTAAGAACGTTCGTTCTACAATATTATAAAGAAAGCTGCCGCAGGCACATATTTCATTATAAATATGTGCCTGCGGCATTTTTTGTCTGACGGGGATAAAACAGCCCTGTTTAACCGTCTTATTTTAAAAAGTCCTGACGCATCGGATTAAAGACATCGACCAGCTTGCCGTCTTCAAGGGCAGTAACACCGTGTTCAACGTTGGAAGGCATATAGACACTGTCGCCTTTTTTCACAACCTTGGTCTCACCGCCGATTGTAAATTCAAAGCTGCCTTCTGCCACGTAAGTAATCTGCAAATGTTCATGGTGGTGGAAATTGCCTTTAGAGCCTTTTTTAAATGTAATTTCACACATCATCAGTTCGTCGGAATAACATAAAATTTTTCTGGTAACACCCGGTTCGCAGTCGGTCGGTGTTACATCTGCATTAAAACGAAACATACTTAACTCCATTCTGAGAACGCAAATTTGTCAGTAATCTGCGGCGTTCACGGCACAAATTACTATTACTTCAATGTACTACAAAATAAGTGGTTTGACAAGAGGATTGCGGGGTTATTATAATAAATGGGAAACACAAAAAAGCTATGCTGGCAGGCATTAAAATGCCTGTGGAATGGAGAATAATATGTATAAATTGTATTATATATGGCTGGTGCCCGCGGTATTTTGTCTGGTTTATTATGTCTGCTGCGTGGCATATGCGGGCTTTGCATCATCTTTTATTACGATATGGCCGGTAACGGCAGTCTTTTTTGCAGGGATTTTTGCGGTGCGTTATGCACAGAATAAAGGTATTCTTATACTTCCAATGTGGATAAATGTGCTGTCTGCGGCAGGTTTATTAATACTTATCAGCTCATTTTGTCTGGTTCAGGCATTAATAACCGTGCAGATGAAGCAGAAACCGGAACCGGACTGTGAATATCTGCTGATTTTAGGCTGCCGCGTGCGGGGACTCGAAATTACAAAATCACTCCGCTACAGACTTGATGCGGCACTGGCATATCTGGAACAGAATGAAAAACATAGCAAAGATAATACCCAAAACAAAACGATACGTATTATCGTATCGGGCGGTCAGGGACCGGGAGAGGATATATCCGAAGCACAGGCGATGAAAGACTATCTGTGCGCACATGGCATAGAAGCTTCACGGATTTTTATGGAAGCTCAGTCCACGGATACGGAAAAAAACATTGCCTATTCGGCACGTTTTATTCCGGATAAAAATGCGAAAATCGGGGTGGTTTCCAATGACTTTCATCTGTTCCGTGCCGGAATGCTTGTCCGTGCGAAGGGTTTTCACAATGTCAGCACGATTGCGGCGCGGTCAGATGAAGTATTGTTTTTAAATTACAGAGTACGCGAATATTTCGGTGTATTAAAAGATTTATTTGGTGTAAAATTCTTTCACTTTATCGGAGAATAACAGACCCTTTGTGTAGCCGTCATGGTATAAGGCTTTGATTTTCTCCTTGTCTTTTTCCAGACGTGAAAAGCCGTCGGTGTTATCCGGACGGATTACAATGACCTTCTTTTCCTTTTCAAGCTGTTCGAGCTTCTTTAAAGAACGGTTGTAGCAGTCAGCACGGGAAAGGAGGTCTTTCCCGAGTTCCGGATACTTCCAGAAAGCATGCGCCAGAGCCTTTGTGGTGGCGCCGGTTTTCTTTTTGTATCCCTTCTGGCGGGTTAAGACGACAACAACGCGGTCACAGCCGTCTGCGAAAGCCCGCTCATATGGAATCGAATCGCTCAATCCGCCGTCTAAGTACGGAGTATCATTTAAGTAAATATATGGGAAAAGGGCAGGGAGCGCACACGTTGCCTGAAGCAGCTTGTTGGTGCGGTCCTCGGTTGTATAGCGCATATATTCCGGTTTTCCGGTTAAAACATTGGTAACGACTGCGTAAAATTCGCCGCCCCACGCATTAAAGGTATCGTAGTCAAACGGAACCAGTTTATTCGGAATCGTGTCATAGGCAAATTCCAGTCCATAGACACTTCGGTTTGTCTTATCGGTCATATTGTGCATACTCATGTAGCGTTTATCGTCACGGTAATCTAAAAGAATCTGTAAATTTCTTCTTTTTTGTCTGGAAGCGTAGGAAACACCGTAGGCTGCACCGGCAGATACACCAATCATATAATCCGGCATAATATCCCGATCTAAAAATGCATCCATAACACCGCAGGAAAAAATTGTGCGGAATGCGCCGCCCTCAAATACAATTCCAGTTTTCATAATTGTCCTCATTTCTAAATGAATTTATTGTAATGTTTTTTGCCATCAGGCTGTAATTCCTGAAATTACAGTAACATTTTAGTACATTTGATGTGAAATTTCCATATGAAAATACAGATAAATATGATATGATGATGTAAAAGTTGAAAGAATGAGGAAACTATGACACAGGAGATAAGGACACGCCTGCTTTTGATGGCAGATGCACAGTACGGGAGTTTTTCCAAAAGTCTGATTCCCGAATGTAAGCCGCTGTTAGGTGTGCGGCTTCCGGCACTTAGAAAAATGGCGCAGGAATTTGTAAAAAATAAAGAATGGAAAGAACTCGTACAAACAGACGGCGCAGACGATGTTTATTTTGAAGAAGCCATGCTGCGCGGTATGCTGATCGGTTACGGCACGGCAAAAGAGCATGACAATGAAGAAGCAATGCGGATGTTTGATAAATTTGTGCCGTTTGTTGATAACTGGTCGGTGTGCGACAGCTTTTGTAACAGCATGACAATTGTTTCGGCATACCGGGAAGAATGGTGGGAACATTTACAATCCTTTTTAGCTTCCCAAAAAGAATTTGAAGTGCGCCTGTCTTTGGTCTTATTGCTGTCGCAGTTTTTAAAATGGGACGATGCGGGCAGAAAAATCCCCCGCAGGCGCGTGATTACAGAGGCGGATATTATGCAGAATATTGCATGGAAATCAAAAAAACAGGCACAGAATGACAGCCCGGAGGATTCAGGCAATCCATATCTGGAAAAAATTTTTTCAGTGCTTGACAGACCGTTTACACAGGGGTATTATGCACAAATGGCGGCGGCGTGGCTGACGGCGGAATGTTTTGTCATGTTTCCGGCACAGACCATGCGGTTTCTTATAAAATCCGGCATGGATGATTTTACATATAATAAGGCACTGTCTAAAATATGTGAATCCAGGAATCCGGCGCCGGAAGTAAAGGCACGGATAAAGAGCATGAAAAGATGATGTAAAAAGGAAATGGAGAAAAAGATGAGTACATCAACGACAAAAATAAAAGATATGGTAACAACGGCAATGTTTGTGGCAATTATTCTTGCAATGTCGTTTGTGCCGTATTTAGGCTATATCCCGCTGGGATTTATGAATGCAACAATTATTCACATTCCGGTTATTATCGGAGCGATACTGTTAGGACCGGCGCGCGGTGCATTTTTAGGCGGTATTTTTGGACTAACCAGCATGATTAACAACACATTTAACCCGAACCTGACTTCTTTCGTATTTTCACCGTTTTACAGCCTTGGAAATGTGCATGGAAATTTTAAGAGTCTGATGATCTGCTTTGTGCCGCGAATTCTGATTGGCGTTGTGGCATATTATGTATATACAGGGATTGTAAAGCTTGTAAAGAAGAAGAAAAACGACGGAAAAGGCAGTGCTGCTGCACTGGCGGCAGCCGGTGCGGCAGGAGCGCTTACGAATACACTGCTTGTTATGAACGGCATTTACTTTTTGTTTGGAAGCAGTTATGCCAATGCAAAGGGAATTGCCACAGATGCCCTGTACGGTGTGATTCTTGGTGTGATCGGAACACAGGGTGTACCGGAAGCGATTGTGGCGGCGGTGCTGACTGCGGCAATCGGAAAAGCACTGCTTCATATCAGACGGTAACAGAAATGTTAATATTTTAAGAAACAAAACAAAAGGAAAAGAAAATGAAAAGACAAAATCAAAAAGGCATGATTCTTGCGATTGATATGGGGAATACTAATATTGTAATCGGCTGTGTAGACGATGAAAAGATTTATTTTGAGGAACGGCTCTGCACGGATTATTCAAAGACGGAATTAGAGTATGCAATCGGTTTTAAGACTGTTTTGGAGTTATATAATATTGAAAGTGAACAGATTCACGGTGCAATCATTTCATCGGTCGTACCGCAGCTTGTAAACGTTATCAAGTCGGCAGTTGAAAAAATCATCGGCATTACGCCGTTAATTGTAGGGCCGGGTGTGAAGACGGGATTGAATCTGTTAATGGACCAGCCAAAGCAGGTCGGTACGGATATGGTTGTAGATGCAGTTGCGGCTATTCACGAATATGGTGCACCGGTGCTGATTATTGATGTGGGAACGGCAACGACCATCAGTGCGGTTGACGACAAGAAAAATTATGTGGGAGGTGCGATTCTTCCGGGTATCCGCGTATCGGTGGATTCACTGGTATCCCGGACAGCACAGCTTCCGCGAATCAGTCTGGAAGCTCCAAAATCCGTGATTGGAAAGAATACGATTGCGTGTATGCAGAGCGGTGCGGTTTACGGGAATGCAAGCTGTATCGACGGCATGGTTGACAGAATCCGTGAAGAACTGTGCAAAATGACGGGTGCAGAACAGGAACAGGTCAAAGTCATTGCAACCGGCGGACTGGCAAGGGTGATCGTGCCATACTGCCACAATGAAATTATATTAGATGATAAACTGCTTTTAAAAGGTTTAAAAATCATTTACGATAAAAATGTGGAATAGGAGAGGACTATGTTAAAAGGGAAAAACGTACTGCTTGGCGTAACCGGCAGTATTGCAGCATATAAAATCGCAACATTTGCCAGCAGCTTAAAAAAGCTGGAATGTAATGTAGATGTCATGATGACACAGAATGCGACCAATTTTATCAATCCGATTACATTTGAATCCTTAACCGGTAATAAATGTGTTGTCGATACATTTGACAGAAATTTCCAGTTTCAGGTAGAGCATGTATCCCTTGCAAAAAAGGCGGATATTGTGATGATTGCACCGGCGAGTGCCAACGTGAGTGGCAAGCTGGCATCGGGAATTGCAGATGATATGCTGACAACGACATTTATGGCGTGTACATGCAAAAAAATGGTCGTTCCGGCAATGAATACCAACATGTATTACAATCCGATTCTACAGGATAATATTGCAAAGTTAAGAAGGTTTGGCATCGAAGTGTTAGAACCGGCAAGCGGGTATCTTGCGTGCGGTGATACAGGTGCGGGAAAAATGCCGGAGCCGTCTGAACTGCTTGAATACATTTTACGCGATATTGCCCTGACAAAGGATATGAAAGGATACCGCGTGTGCATTACCGCAGGTCCGACACAGGAAGCGATTGACCCGGTGCGCTACATTTCCAACCATTCAACAGGAAAAATGGGATATGCGCTGGCGAAAAATGCGATGCTGCGCGGGGCAGAGGTGACACTGATTGCAGGTCCGACAAACCTTCCTGACGTGCCGTTTGTTAAAATGGTGCATATTACATCGGCACAGGATATGTATGAAGCGGTTACAGAGGCGGCAAAGGAATCAGACATTATTGTAAAAGCGGCAGCAGTTGCGGATTACAGACCGGCATCAGTCAGTGATGAAAAAATCAAGAAAAGCGACGGAGAGATGAGCATTGCCTTGGAGCGGACAAAGGATATTATCGGAACGCTCGGAGCGATGGAAAACAAACCGTTTTTGTGCGGATTTTCAATGGAAACGCAGAATGTACTGGAAAATTCCAGAAAGAAGCTGGAAAAGAAAAATCTGGATATGGTGATTGCCAACAATCTGAAAGTAGACGGTGCAGGATTTGGAACGGATACAAACGTGATTACGATGATTACAAAGACGGATTGTAAGGAATTTCCGAAAATGAGTAAATTTGAAGTGGCAGGCTGTATTTTTGATGCGATTATAAAGAATATGAAAGCACGGAGAACAGACGAAAAATAAAATATCAGGAAAAGGGGAGTTTATGAGCAAAAAAGCAAAATTACTTACAGGGGTGTTATCAGTGGCGGCAGTGCTGCTGGTTGCATTTGCCTATTATTATGTGGTGCTTCCGCCAATCAATATCCATGCACCGGGCTTCTGGATATTTGTCATTGTGCTGGCGGCGGTATTTACGGGTGTTGTCGGGCTTTGCAGTATGACAATGACAGAATACTACAAGGAATGGGCAGGCAGACAGTGGAAGCAGTCAAAGCCTGAATTTAAGAGCAAAAAGGCAGAACGTTTTTTCTATTTATGTGCGGTACTTACAGCGGCACTGGTTGTTATTTTTCTAATAGGCGGACTGCTGTCATCTGAAATTGTCAATGCTTCGGCTTACCAGAAACTGTTAAATGTGGAAACCAGAAGCTTTACCGATGATATTCATGAGGTGTCCTATGACCAGATTCCGGTGCTGGATAAAGATTCGGCAACGACCATAGGCAACCGTGTTATGGGAACAATGGTGGATATGGTTTCCCAGTTTGAAGTCAGCGATATGTATACACAGATTAACTATCAGAATAAGCCGGTGCGTGTGACACCGCTTCAGTACGGCAGCCTGATTAAATGGTTTACCAATCACAGTGATGGAATTCCTGCGTATATCCGTATTGATATGACGACACAGGAAGCGGAGTGCGTGCGTCTGGAGCAGAAAATCCGTTATTCGATGAGCGACCATTTTGGCAGAAACATTTACAGACATCTGAGGTTTGCGTATCCGACCTATATGTTTGATGACATCAGCTTTGAAATTGATGAGAGCGGTACACCTTATTGGATTTGTCCGGTGAAAAAATATAATATCGGACTGTTTGGCGGTGTGACGATTGGCAGGGTGGTGCTTTGTAATGCAGTCACCGGGGAAATGACGGATTATGCCGTGGAAGATGTTCCGCAGTGGGTAGACCGTGTGTATTCGGCAGATATGCTTATTTCGCTGTATGATTACCACGGTACGTTAAAGCACGGTTATTTTAACAGTGTGTTAAGCCAGAAGGATTGTCTGGTAACGACAGACGGCTATAATTATATTGCACTGGACGATGATGTGTGGGTGTATACAGGAATTACCTCAGTCGGACAGGATAAATCCAATGTGGGCTTTGTGCTGATGAACCAGCGGACAATGGAAACGCGCTATTATGTGATTTCCGGTGCAGAGGAAAATTCGGCGATGTCTTCGGCAGAGGGAAAGGTCCAGCATTTAGGATACAAGGCGACATTTCCACTGCTTATTAATGTGGGCGGACAGCCGACATATTTTATGGCATTAAAGGACAGCTCGGGACTGGTAAAATCTTATGCCATGCTTAATATTGAAAAATATCAGACGGTGGCAATCGGCGATTCAGTCAATGAGTGTGAGAAAAATTACCGTCAGCTGATGGTAGACAGCGGCATTGTAGATGAAGCTGAATCAGAAATGAAAAAGGAAAGCAGGCAGATAACCGGTAGAATCGATAAAATGGTGCAGACGGTATTGGACGGCAATTCGCATTTTTATATACTCTTAGAGGGTCAGTCGCGTATCTTTGATGTGCCGTTATCGGATAATGCGGATATTGTACGGTACAATACAGGCGATACTGTTACATTTTCATATCATGAAAACGAGTCATTAAATGAAGTGATGAAGGTGGAAGCCGCACAGCAGACCGTGCAGTAAAGAGGAAAAATCAAAAAAATAGTGGAAAAGTGTCTTTTGTATACAGGAGAGTGTGTATAAAAGGCACTTTTTTTGACATTTTTATGGGTTCATCTGTTTAATATCCCTTAAAATCCAAAAAGATTTAGAAAATTCATGAAAATCCTTGCCGGCAGTTCAAGTAGTCTATTATAATAAAAGAAAGGAAGAAAGCATGGTAAATACACCTTACGATGATGTGTTCCGTACCCTGTTAACAGATTGTACGGCACTGATTATACCGGTTGTAAATGAACTGTTTCACACAAGTTACACCGGAAAAGAAACAATACATCTGCTTCAAAACGAGCACTTTATAAAGCTGCCGGACGGCAGTGAACAGGAGCGCATTACGGATTCCAGCTTTGAAATCCTCGGTAGAGAAAGAAAGCGTTATCATGTTGAGTGCCAGAGCACGGAAGACGGAAGCATGATAGTACGTATGTTTGAGTATGATACACAGCTTGCACTGGAAAACAGAGAAGTTACAGCGGGTGCACTGGTAGTTCATTTTCCTGATTCCGCAATCGTAGCCCTGCGCCATACGAAAAATACGCCGGAGGTGATGACGGTAATGATACGCACACCGGGCGGGGAAGTATCGTATGCCGTTCCGGTATTAAAAGTCAGACAGTATACAGTAGAAGAAATCTTTGAGAAAAAGCTGTACTTTCTGATACCGTTTCATATTTTTGTTTATGAAAAGAGTTTTAAAGAACTGGAAGAAAACAGCGAAAAATTAGCGAAGCTGGAAGAGGAATATACAGCGATAGTAAACCGTCTGGAAGAAGACCGTAAGAACGGTGATTTAAACGAATACGAAAAGGTTACAATTCTTGAAATGTCAGATACAGTAATAAAACATCTGGCGGCAAAATATGAAAAGGTCAGGAAAGGAGTTGGAGAGAGTATGGGTGGAAAAGTATTAGAGTATGAAGCAAAGGATATATTAAACCGCGGTCGTGCCGAAGGATATCTGGAGGGAGAAGCCTGTGGACGCCGCGAGGGGCGTGATGAAGGACGTGCCGAAGGCGAAATCACTGGAATGAAAAAAGCCAAAATACAGTTAGCCGCAAAATTATTGCAGGCAGGGAACAGCGTTGCATATGTGGCAGACCTGACGGAACTGCCGGAAGAAACGGTGCAAAAGTTGTCGCAGGCAGTCGAGCGTGAAGATGAATAGGAAAAATAAAGCATTTTATCAAAGTAACAGGCGGCTTTTCTGAAACAAAAAAGCCGCCTAACTCTTAAATCTCTATTTTCCTAGTACCAAAGTAGGGATTTTGCAAAAACAGTCTGGAAAAATCTCATTTTAAACAATAAAATTTATCAATAAGACTTTTTTGTTGCACTTGCGCAACAAATTGGGAAAGCAGGAAATCAAAGGGATTGTTAAAGAAAACAGGTAAAAAATACCGTTGTTTGTTGCAGGTTTGCAACAAAAATGTCTGCTTGCCAAAAACAAATGTCTGTGGTACACTGCCACTGCAAACGAAAGATAGGCTTTGAAGCCTATTTTTTTAAGTGTCACGGTTAGATAAGACTAATGGAAGTTACCAAAACGAAACTATGCCATAAAACAAAAAACAAGACAAAAACATTAGTACATTCGTAAAATCAACAGGGCACGATAGAAACAAGTAAACAGGGACAAAGCAGAAAGGAAAGAAAAATGAGAAAGACCAGCTTTAAGTTATTATCTGCTTCATTAGCAGTCGCAATGACAATGAGCAGTATGCCGTACAATGTATTGGCGGCAAGCCCGGAGCAGACATTTGCACAGGCAGTACAGCAGGCACAGACAACAGAAGCGGACGGCTTTGAAACAGCTGCACCGGCAGAGGAAAATCTCGTAACAGCAGATGCAGAAAGCACAGAAAAAGTAACCTACACAGTTACACCGGGTGTTTCATACGGAAAGGGAAGTATCAAATTAATCTCAGGTGTGACAGAAAGCACCGGTGATGATGGTGAAAAAGTATACACGGCTGAAAAAGACAGCACAATTACATTTGAAGCTGTACCGGAGGACGGCTGGGCATTAGATTCTGTTATGTACATGTCATCAAGCTTTACAACACCGGACTTAAAGATTACAAAGGTAGACGGCAAAGAGAACCAGTATACATGCACAATTCCTGACGATGCATATGCTTACGGCTCAGTAGGAACATTTATGATATATGTGCAGTTTGCACCGGTTCTGGAAGAAGGACAGTATGAGATAAAATCAACAGGTGAATATTTAAGTGTAGATAAGTATGGTGCAAAGCCGGGTGAAACCGTAAAGATTACATCAACAAGTGACAGTTCAACAAGAAATTATGTGCCGACTGTTGCAGATGAAGACGGAACCGGTATTGATACAACACTTGAAAGTACAGTGATTGATGAAGACGAAAATAAGATTGTACAGGTATACACCTTTGTAATGCCGGAGAAAAAGGTTACAATCACAGAAAAGAGTAACCGTTATTGTGCAATTACATTAGAAACCAATGACGACAGTAAATTTGCAAGCCATGTAAGTTACAGCAGCCGACAGATGATGAGTGGTAATATGAATGTTGTAGCAGACAGCATTATCGACGGCAAGTATTATAAGCATACAGTAACCGTAACCGGTACACAGGGAAATACAACAGTAAAGCCGGGAGAATTATCATCACTTGCAAGCGGAAAAGCAACATATACCGTAGCAAAGAAATTCCCGGTAGCCGTTACTTTAAGAGTAGACTTCGTTGAAACAGATGCGTATAACATTACAAACCAGTCTGCAAATATTGAAGGTGCCGATTTTACCGTATCAAACGGTGAACTTGCGGCAGAAGGCGATACCGTAACATTACTGCTTTCCACAAATACAGCAGACGGATATTACTATGACGGTACAACACTGCCAAAGGTAACAGACGCAGACGGCAACGAAGTAACCGTAACAGCAGATGCAGGAAACACAACATCTTCTGCAAAATTTACATTCACAATGCCTGAAAAGGGTGTCACAACAAGTTTTGACAGTTCTGCAATTACACAGAAAGAATTAAAGGCTGTTACCGTTGCAGATGAAGCAAAGTCTTATATTGCACTGGATAAAACAGAGGCAAGAGAAGGTGAGAATGTCACAATTACTTTGACAGACGAAGCAAAAAAGGTTTTATTTATCAAAGTGATTAAGGAAGACGGCAGTGTCGAATATATAAGAAACTCTGCAACGAGCTTTACAATGCCGGCAGGCGCAGTGACAGTATCGGTAATTGCACCGGACAACTGGTTTGAAGAAGGACGTTATGATACAGATGTATATGCGGCAACATCAAGCACACTGATTGTTTCCGATGCGACAGACCTTGCGGCTGTCGGTAAATTAATGCGTGATAATCCAAGCGCACTTACGGATAAAACCATTAATATTGTAAAAGATATTGATATGAGCGCATATACATGGGTGCCGATGACATATACAAATTACAATAATACAGTAACCTTTAACGGAAACGGACATACCATTAAGGGACTGAATGTAGAAGGCATGACAGGAACAACATCAAGTTCCTGGGTATATTCAAGTGCATTTATCGCACAGATAGGCAGTTTCACAGATGTCACTATCAACGACCTGACATTTGAAGGAACACAAAAAGTCCATACCGTTGCAGGCACATTCTGCTATTTAGGTGGTATTGCTTATGGCGGCGGTTCTTACAACAAGGTCGTAAACAATATGAATGTGACCATTGACGGTGCGACAGGCGGTACGGTATTGCATTACCCTATTACAAATAGTGCAACACAAATTGTAAACAGCGCGGTAACCGGCAAGACAACACTGGAAAATGTAAATTTAACCGGATATTATTCATATTATGGACTTTCAGACAGAGCAGTCAACAGCTATGATATTTCAGAGATTACCATGGGTGAAAATGCAAATCCGGCAAATGTATCTTATTACGGTGTGGACGCTACTTTACAGGCAAAAGATAAGACTGCAAACTGCTACACAGGTACAACATTAAATAATTTCCCTGAAAATGCCCAAATTTACGGAATTGCAAAGACTGTTACAGGAGAGAATCTGGATTCTCTTAATCAGAACTTTACATACATCACACCGGTAACAGCCGAGGGTTATGAAAATGACAACTTAATGTCTGTTGACAGCACAACCAACAAGGTCGGCAGGATTGCACTGGTTACATACTTAAACAGCTGGGTTGATGAGAACCAGACAGAGGATAACAAGTATTGCAAGTGGGAAACAGACAAGACAACAGGCAGACCGGTATTAAAGGTAGCCGAAGAAACGGTTGTTTCACAGAAATATGCAATCACTTCAAACGTAACAGGCAGTGAATACGGCGAAACAACAGTTGACGAAGAAGCCGCAGAAGGCAGTAAGGTAACTGTATACACAGCACCGAAGTCATTCTGCAAAGTAAAGAGCATTTCCGTAGAAACAGCAGACGGAAAGAAAGTTGACGTAACAGACAACGGTGACGGAAGCTACAGCTTTACAATGCCGAAGTCCGCAGTAACCGTAAGCACAGAGTATGCACAAGACTCTTATGCAATTACGGCAGAAACCAACGGCGAAGGTACAGTCAGCGTATTAACGGCTGAAACAAAGTCTTCCGATAAGGCAAAATCAGGCGAAACCGTAACCGTTACCGTAACACCGGACCGCTTAAAGTATTACACAATGGACAGCGTAACCGTGACAACGGCAAGCGGCAAGACGGTTGAAGCCACAACAACAGAGGCAATTAACGGAACAAATGCCCATGAGTATACATTTACCATGCCGGAAGAAGCTGTAACAGTTATGGCAAACTTCAAGGATGTCAGCAGCTATTACAACGAAGACGGTTCTTTAAAAGAGGGTACATATAAAATGCAGGCAGTATTCGGCAGTACCTATTACATTGACACCGACAAAATCGAAGGTGCAATGGGCTATGAAGAACAGTACACAGACATTACCGTAAGCGTTGATGCAGAAGGCAATGTAACCGTAGACGATTATGAAATGCCGGGTGTAAAAAGCCCGATTGGATACGCAGGCGGCGGTGAACTCTGGATTAAGTCCACACCGACACCGGATGCCAACGACAACGGAAAGATTAAGGGCGCAGATGATGCAGGCGTTGTAGAATCCAGCGATTATGCCGAAAAGTATGAAAACTATACAAAGGTATACACCATTTCACCAACCGTTACAAAGACCGGTAAGATTAATCCGTCAACCAACGTAAAGACAGAAAACACAGGCGATTTCTACTTTACAAAGGTTATGCAGGGAAGTAAGCAGGTCGGCGGCTTCTATAACAGTGAAAATGTAGAATCCGTTACATTGGATAAGCTTGCTTCATCAACAAGCAGTAAGGTAGCACCGTTTAACCTGACATTCTCCGGTATCAATTACATTAAAAACGATGCGGATTATGCAAACCAGAACGTGTTATTTACAACATACATTACAGAAATGGCTTACATTTCAGAAGTATTGTTCCGTATGGACTTCTCAACGATTGAAAAAGTCGGTGATACAGACCAGGGCGAAGAAACAACACAGGCATTAGATGTATCTGTTTATACAGCGTGCGAACCGGGTGCCACAAAGACACCGCCTGCAAACATTGATGCAATCAAGAGTGCAACACTGGTAACAAAGGCAGACGGAAGCAGACAGCTCGTATTTGACTTAGGCGAAACAATCGTATTCGGCTTACACGGACATATGGGAAGCCTTCGTGTATACAATGCAGACAGCATGGAAAATGCATTTAAGGCAATCTCAAAGAATGATACAAGCGGCTTAAAGTCAGCAATTTACAGCAACTGGTATACAGACAAGATTAATTCCGAAGCAGACAGCGTGGCATATGATAAGACACCTGTAGAAGTAACAGACAGCAGAGGATATGTATACTACACAACAGACGGAACAGAATTTAGCGCAACGTCCACAACAACAGACCTTGAAAATGCACTCGTATATCCGGGTAAGGCAGTTGTAGATGTACCGGACTATTTCGACCTGACAGACAACAATGAAATTTATCTGACAGGCTTTATCGACGGTATGTCAAAGGATACGAACTTAAAGTTAAAGCTGACAGCAAAAAATGAAGACAACACACCGGTTGTAAAGACAGGTACAGCCCATATTTCACAGTTCGGTGAATATGATGTTACTGTCAACGTAACAGTTACAGATGATGTCATCACAGACATTGAAGTAACAGGTGCAAATTTTGCGGGAACTTATGCTGAAACCAATAAGATGATGCTTGAAAAGGCAGTCAACGGCTTAAAGGGCAGCTACATCAATAAGTCCGCAACCGATGTAAAGGAAATCACAGGTGTTGATGCGGTTTCAGGCGCAACGTATTCATCCAATGCAATCCGCGATGCGATTTTAAATGCACTCGAACTAAAGCAGGAAGAAGAAGTCATTAACCTTCCGACGGAAAAGCTTGCAGAAGGTGAATACAGCGTAGACATTGCATACTACACAGATAAAGTAAAGCACAGTCTTGTGGAAAATGACAAGACAAAGGCAAAGATTGTCGTTGATAAAGACGGCAGCATGACACTCGTAACAGACATTATTAACGGAACATCAAAAGAACCGTTATATATCTATGGCTTCAACGGCTACTATGAAGGCAATGATACTTCTAAGAGCTTAAAGGAAGCTGCGGTCGAAATGAATGACATTCAGTACAGCGATGATGTATTCGGTGAAGATGAAAAGGTTGTAACAAAGGTTTCCTTCCCGTTAGAAGGTGATTTTGCGGCAATCTACAACACCAATGCAGATATCTATGTACCGGCAATGAAGAATTTAAACGGTCTGGTTTCAGGCATTGACTTCAAGCAGGGACGTTTCAGCGCAGACTGCTTCGTAAAGGTTTACTGGGACAGCTTAACAAAGACATCATCTGATAATAATAAGTCCGATGATACAACAAAGGAAACAACGTTCGGTTCAGCAAAGACCACTCTGACAGCAGGTACGTATTCAATCCCTGCAAGCTTAAAGAATGCCGGAAATGTTTCACAGGATTCTATGGCGGCAGGCTGCATTAAGAGTGCACAGATGACTGTTGCGGCAGACGGAACAGCAGCTGTAACCGTAGATTTACAGTCCGTATCCTTTGCGGGACTGACAGCTTACGCAAGCAACTGGAAGATTTATCAGGGAACGTCAGCAGATGGTAAGACTGTAGATGCACAGTACACAACAGACGAAGAAGGCAGAGTGACACAGATTACATTTACACTGCCGGACAACAGCTATGACGGTGTTTATGTCAACATGTTTGTCGATGCGATGAATTACAGCCCGGATGCTTATCTGGCACTGGATTATGCAAATGCGGTAAAGACAGCAGAACCGGACCCGGCACCAACACCGGACCCGGTAGTACCGGACCCAGATCCGACACCGGAACCGACTCCGACTCCTGACCCGACACCGGAACCGACACCAACTCCGACACCGGACCCTTCTGACAATAAAATTGCTGACGGTAACTACTATGTACCGATTGCATTGTGGAATGCGGTATCCGATAAGGCTTCTATGGGTAATGCGGCATTTGAAAAGAACAGCAGTGCTTTAATCACCGTAAAGGATGGCAAGGTTGTAAAAGTTCAGATTGCCATGAATCCGGTAACCGTAACATCAATCTACAGCGCCGTTACGGCATTTGAGGTAGAGGGCGTAACTGTTACAATAGACAAGACAGAAAAGATTACAACTTCCGCAGGAAATGAAGTCGATGCAATCAGACTGGTAACATTTGAACTTCCTGAAGGTGCACAGCCATCTGTTGCAGATATTACTTATGCAGATGTAAGCTTTAAAGTACCGGATACACCAATGGGCGACACCATGATGAGTGCGAGATTAAGATTTGACTGGTCAGCACTGACAGCAACAAATGATATTTCTCTTGTACCGGCAGAAGACCAGACAGAAGAAAAGTCACCGGCAGTTGATGTGACGGATGAAAAGACAGGCGTTCATGTATCAGCCGCAGAAGGTGTCCTTCCGGCAGGCTCTGAGTTAAAGGTAACAAAGGTCAGTGCAGGAACAGAATATACAAAGGCGGCAAATGCACTTGCAGACGTCGGCAGCAGCTTTGAACTGTATGAAGTTCATTTTGAAAAGGACGGACAGGAAGTTGAGCCAGACGGCAGTGTTGTTGTGAAGTATCTCATTCCGGCAGGCATGAATGCAGACAACGTTGTTTTATACCGTATCAATGATGACGGTTCAAAGACCCTCATAAAGGGCAGTGTGGAAAACGGTTATTATGTTGTGACAACAAAGGGCTTCAGTTATTACGCACTTGTTGAAAAGGCATCAACAGATAACGGCAATAAAAATAATAACAATATTGATAACAATGGTAACAACAGTGGTAATAATAACAGCGGCAATGCAGGCACAACCGACAACGGTTCGGCAGCAGGCGGTAATTCAAATACGGCAGGCGGCTCAGCC
>ERZ825670.2698-NODE-2698-length-16258-cov-4.287601_pt1 | contig 16258 bp, 16 predicted proteins | sample MGYA00519929_ERZ825670 | MGnify/ENA primary metagenome ERZ825670 (study PRJEB31778, sample SAMEA3449207) | human gut metagenome | biome: human gut; feature: human-associated habitat; material: faeces | place: United Kingdom | collected 2010/2012 ...
TATATACAGCACTATTTTATTAACTTTAAATTTATTTTTACTTACTAAACTAATATCTTCTATCTACTTAAATAGAACTCCCGATATAATTGTAATTATTCCTTTAATAATATTAATATATTATATATCTAATAAAGGAATAAACACTATATTAAAAACATCTTTAATAATTTCATTTATTTATACTTTAATTTACTTAATTCCTTTAACTGCACTTGCACCTAAAATTAACATAGATGAATTTATTCCACTACTAACTTCAAATATTTACGATATCATAAAATGTAGTTTAACCTATGCTTTTATAAGCACTACCCCATTTATCTTATTTCCTAAGTTTAAAGAAAATTATAATTACAAATCGTATCTTTTATCATCAATACTTGTATTAATAATCTTTGTTATCATTATTGGTAATTTAGGAACAAACTTAGCTAAATTATATCGTTACCCTGAATATATGGTATTTAAAGAAATATCACTTTTAGGTTTTATCGAAAACATCCAAAATATATTATCTTATTTATGGTTATTTTGTTCATTTATTTTATCCTCTATGGCAACCTATAACATAAAAAGAGTTTCTAATAAAAAAATATTAATTATTACCCTATTATTAATAACATTTATTCTTAATAACGTATTATTAAAAAACTATATTTATATTGAATATATAACCAAATATTATGATATTATCTTATTTTCTATTTTAATATTGTTTCTTATATCTAAAATATTTTCTAAAAACAAATTGTAATTATTTCTTTCTTGTGATAACATACCTTTTAATCAAGGGGAAAGTGATTATATGTTAGATTTTGAAATGTTTGATGCTAATTTAAATAATATTATAAATTACATTAATCTTAGAAGTGATTATGACAAAATAGATAATTATTTATATTATATTATTGATACTAATTCTAAATTAAATCCATCAGATATTAATACAAAACTAGATAATGTTAGATCTATGTACGAAGATATATTTAATGTAAAAAATGTTTATTATTATCCTCATAATTTATCTATATTTAAAGGCAAAAGAAAGAATACTATTTTAAGTTTAGATACTATTTCTCCATTTGAAATCCCTCCTACTATATTTGATAGTAAAGGAATTAAATATAAAAGTTATATTAAATATTACGAAGAACAATTTAATAATATTTTAATTCCCGTTGTAAATAGTATCTATTTAACTTCGTGCAATTTATTAGAAACTGTTTATGCCCATGAAATAACTCATACACAGTACATTAAAGAAGATCCTATATATAATGAATTACTTCCTATTTTTGTAGAACTTTTAGCAAGTGATTACTTTAATCAAAATGAACAAGAAACTATTTTAAGATTAGGTGATTTATTATCATGCTTAAAATATTTAAGATATCTTTTTTATTCCAATAAAAAAATTAAAAGAAGTTTACTTAACAAAGTTAATACATATGTAGAATCAACTTTAAAAGCCCTAATGCTTTACAATTTATATAAAAACGAATCTCTTTCAAGTTCTAGGGCTAGAATAATTGACGACATCAATGATGCTATATCTTATAAAATATCTTTAAATGATTTATTATCTAATCATAATATAACTGATAGTGATGCTAAAAAATTATCCCTATTTAAAAGTTATTATAACGATTGACATTCAAACATTTATTTGCTATAATACAAAGCAATTAAGGGGGATTTATAATGACTAAAAAAAGAATTATAGCATATGCACTAGCAATTACAAGTTTATTTGGTTTTTATAAAGGATGTCATAAATTAGGAGAACATATAAGAGAAAATTATTTAAATGAATCTTTTTCAGATTCTACTTTAAATAACGAAACTACTATTAATGAAACATTAAGTGCCATAATACCTACTGAAACAACAATTATTCCTGAAACAACTTTAGTTGAAGAAACTACACCTGAAACAACATTTATAGAAGAAACTGTACCAGAAACAACATCTAATTTCATACCAGTATTTATTCCTTCATATGCTACCGAAGATCTAGCACTATTTGATGAAAATAATAATGTTAATTGTATGGTTGAAAAATATGAAAAACTATATCTTACTGAAATACTTGATAATAAAGTTGCTTGTGTAACAACTGATGGAAATTATGGATATACTGATATTAATTTATTAGAAACACTACCAGAAACTTATGCTGAAGTAGATATAAGTGATCAAAAAGTATATTGCTACTATCAAGGTGAATTAGTTCTTACTGCCGATTGTGTAACCGGTATTCCAACTTACGGAACAACTAAAGGTACTAATAAAGGATATACTGAGATTAATGGTAAATCTTACAATACAACTTTAATGCTTGATACTCCAGCAGAAATATTTATTTCCTTTAATTCCGATGGCGAAGGTTTTCATGATTCGAAGCGTAGTCAATTTGGCGGAGACATATATTTAACTAATGGATCACATGGATGTGTTAATATGAGACTAGAAGATGTAAAAGTTTTAGATAATTATTTAAAAGCTGGAGATCATGTTTTAGTCCATAAATAAAAGGCTTACAATTTTGTAAACCTTTTTTTATATTAAATTACCAATTACTCCATAACTTACTATCATCATAATTATACTTGCCATTATAACTCCTAAGATAGAAGCTAAGAAAGCTTTTTTCTTATCCATTCTTAGCAATGTTGCAATTAAACACCCTGTCCAAGCGCCTGTTCCTGGAAGTGGTACTCCAACAAATAAGACTAAGCCCCAAAAACCTAATTTTTCAATTTGGCCTTTTTTCTCATTACCTTTTCTTTCACAAAAATCAATAAATTTAACTAATATCTTATGTTTCTTCATAAACGCAAATACGGAATCTAAAAACCATAAAATTAAAGGAATTGGAATTAAATTACCTATTATTGAAATTATATAAGCCGGTACTGGTGGAACTTTTAATAAACTGGCTGCTATTAATCCTCCCCTAAGTTCTAAAATTGGCATTAAAGAAATAACAAACACGGTTATATATTTTCCTATCATAGCCCCAGAACTAGCACCAAATATGCCTATTATAAAATTAACAATCTTATCTACCATTTATATCATCCTCACTAAATATATTCTCTACTGCTTTAATAATTCCTAATTTACCATATTCAAATGTTAGAGCCCCTTGTAAATAAGCAACAAAAGGTTCTCTTATCGGAGCATCACAAGATAATTCTATACTAGATCCTTCCGTAAATGATCCACTAGCCATAATAATTTGATTATCATATCCTGGCATATCAGTTGGAACTGGTAAATAACATGAATCTATCGCACTTCCCATTTGAATTCCTTTAACAAATTTAATTAACTTTTCTCTATCATTAAATACGATTCCTAAAACTATATCATTAAGTTCGTTATTAATCATATCACAACCTAATAGCTTTAATAATTCTCTAGCAAATACCTTAGTTTTTAACGCATTACCAACAACCATTGGAGCTTCATAAAACCCAAGCATAAAGTTTCTTGTTTGATTAAGAGATGGTCCTACTTCAGCACCTAAGCCAGGAGATGTTAATCTTTCACTGCACAAATTAACTAGTTTACTCTTACCGCAAATATATCCACCATTATTAGCAATTCCGCCCCCTAAATTCTTAATCAGAGATCCAACAACTAAATCAGCTCCAATTTCAGTAGGTTCTTTATACGAACACATTTCACAATAACAATTATCAATCATAATTATTACATCTTTATTAATACTTCTAATAAACTTAATAACTTTCTCTATTTTATCAATACTTAAAGTATCTCTTAAACTATAACCAATTGATCTTTGAATATGGACCATTTTAACATTTAAATTATCTCTAATTTTATCATAATCAAAATCATTATTAATTAAATCAATATATTTAAAATTAATACCAAATGCCTTTAAAGAACTAGGATTATCTTTAATTCCAATAACTTCATGTAAAGTATCATATGGTAAACCAGAAATAGATAATAATGTATCGCCAGGTCTTAAAATTCCAAAAAATGCAGTTGATAAAGCATGAGTTCCACTAACAAATTGGCATCTAACTAAAGCCGATTCACATCCAAAATAATCAGCAAATACCTTCTCTACTTTATCTCTACCAATATCATTATAACCATAACCAGTTGATGAATTAAAATCAGTTGTTAACACTTTTTCCTTATGAAAAGCATCCAATACTTTTTTAGAATTACTATAAACTATTTTATCTATTTCTTTTAATTCATCTTCTATTTTTTTATTTACAATATCTATGTATTTATCTAACATCTTCACCACTCACTTTAATTATTTGATCTTTTAAATCCTTATTAGTACATACTTTATATATTAACTTTGCTAAATCCTCTTTTTTAATAAATTTAATTTTCTTCTTATACTCTTCATCCATTAAATTAGTTATGTCCGTATCGATCCAATCAGGACAAACACAGTTAACATTGAAATCAGGTAAATATTTAGAGAAGTTATGTGTTAATGAAATAACTCCAGCTTTAGAAGCATCATAGTCTATTGATTCAGGATAATAAGTATTTATAGCATTAGTACTTGAAATATTAATGATACTTCCTTTATCCATTTTATCAATAGCATATTTAGTAACTAAAAAAGTACCTGTTAAATTAGTATGTAATATACGATTAAATTCTAATGCACTTTTATCTTTTAAATCTTTATCATCACTAATAGCAGCATTATTAATTAAATAATCTAAATGATCAATTCTATCAAACATAGCTTTAACTTCATCTTCATTAGATATGTCACACTTAATTACTTCTACATTAACATTAGTAATACTATCAGCAAGTTTATAGGCTTCTTTCTCACTATGATTATAATTAATAATTACATCTACTCCATTAGTAGCAAATACTTTAATGATTTCAGCACCTAATCCCCTACTAGAACCAGTAACTAATACTTTCACATTAACACCTTCATTTCTTTAATAATTCTATCAAACTAAATAAAAAAAAGAAACCATGTTTATTATTCTAATGGATATAATTATATAATTAGTTTGATTATTGAATATATACCATTAAAAAAATATGTACATCACATACATATTTTATTTTTTATCAGTAGATCCAAATCCGCCTACTCTTTCACCTTCAGCACCATCATCATCTGTTATTAAATATTTTTGAAATATAGCTTGGCCAATTACGTCGCCTTTATGAATAACCAAATCCTCATCCTTAAAATTCCAAAATTGAAAATAGAAATGTCCATCATTATCAATATTATTATAATAATCATGATCTACCACTCCAATAGAGTTAGGTAAAATAACTCCTTTTTTTGGTCCACTACTTCTATTAACAAGCATTATCCATTCATCTTCCATACAATAAGCTTTTAATCCTGTTGGAATAAGTGTAGGTTTAATTCCAGGTTTATAGGGTGGAATTACAACATCTTCTGCTGCTTCCACATCATATCCTGCAGAATATTTTGTTTTTCTAACTGGAAGATTTATTCCTTTATCTTCCCACCCCTTTGCTATTTCAAATCCTCTTTGTTTCATCTCTACTCCTCTTCATACAACACTACTTTACCACTTTTAAGTGATTTTGTAACATCTATTGCTCTTTGATTAGAAGATCCCATATATTTAAGTCTTGGATCTTTAAGTTCTTCTACGAATCTACCATCAACAATTACATCAACATATTTAATACCTTCTTGTTTACTTAAATAATCTTCAAAATTATATCCACTCCAAGACCATATTGTCTTATTAGGTAATTCTTTCTTAAATTTTTTAACTAACTTAGTAGTTCCTTCTATGTTATTAGGATGCCAAGGCTCACCTCCTAATATAGATAAGCCTTTAATATGATCCATTTTACATAAATTTATTACTTCATCAATTACACTATCATCAAATTCCTTGCCACCATCAAAATCCCAAGTATCTTGATTAAAACAATTTTTACAATGAAAGGCACACCCTTGAAAAAATATTGATACCCTAACTCCTGGTCCATTAGCAATATCCATTTTTCTTATTTTATTATAGCGCATATTTACGCCTCTTTATTATCTAAATGAACTACTCTTTCTTTAATTTCCTGAGTTCTTCCTTTATTCCAAAAATTAGTACCAATATAACCACATGTTCTTCTAGCAACATTTAATTTATCATGATCTCTATTACCACAATTTGGACAATACCATTCTAATTTTTCATCTAAAAGTATTTCACCATTATATCCACAAGCTTGACAATAATCACTCTTAGTATTTAATTCAGCATACATAATATTATTATAAATATATTTAATAACTTCCATTACTGCATCTAAATTATTAGTTAAATTAGCTGTTTCTACGTAACTAATTGCTCCACCTGGAGATAATTTTTGGAATTCACTTTCAAGTTGTAATTTACTAAATGCATCTATTTCTTCAAATACAGGTACATGATAAGAATTAGTAATATAATTACGATCAGTAATTCCTTTAATAACTCCAAATCTATCTCTTAAACATTTAGCAAATTTATATGTAGTTGATTCAATTGGAGTTCCATAAACAGAATAATCTATATTTTCCTCTGCTTTCCACTCACTACATTTATCTACCATATGTTTCATAACTTCTAAACCAAATTCTTTACCCTTGCCACCATCAGTATGACTCTTACCTGTCATATATTTAACGCATTCATACAAACCAGCATAACCAAGTGATAATGTTGAATAACCACCATGTAATAAATCATGAATTGATTCACCCTTACCTAATCTTGCAAGTGCTCCATATTGCCATAATATAGGTGCAACATCAGAAGTTACTTTAGATAATCTTTTATGTCTAATTTGTAATGCTCTATGACATAGTTCTAATCTCTCATCAAAGATATCCCAGAAATTATTCATATCCTTATCGCTAGATAAAGCAACATCAACTAAATTAATTGTAACAACACCTTGATTAAATCTACCATAATATTTTGGTTTACCATCTTTATCAACATAAGGAGTTAAGAAAGAACGACATCCCATACATGGATAACATTGTCCATTACCATTTTTATCAATTTTATTTTCTTTCATAATCTTTTCAGAAATATAATCAGGAACCATTCTCTTAGCAGTACATTCTGCAGCTAATTTAGTTAAGTAATAATACTTACTATCTTCTTTAATATTATCTTCTTCAAGAACATATAAAAGTTTAGGGAACGCTGGAGTAATATATACACCTTTTTCATTTTTCATACCAAGAATTCTTTGCTTTAATACTTCTTCAATAATCATAGCAAGTTCTTCTTTATATTCATCTGTTTCACCTAAATACATACAAACACTTAAAAAAGGAGCTTGACCATTTGTTGTAGTCATTGAATTAATTTGATATTGAAAAGTTTGAACACCATCAGTTATTTCTTTAGCTAAATCTTCACTAACAAATTGCTTAATTTGATCTTTATTTAATCCTCTGGCTTTATATTTTCTTTCATATATTTCTTTACTTGCTCTAACAAATGGTGCTAAATGTGTTAAAGTGATTGTACATCCACCATATTGACTAGAACTAACTGCTGTAATAATTTGAGTAGCAATAGTCATAGCTGTTAAAAATCTATGTGGCTTTTCAATCATAACTCCATTAATATTTGTTCCATTTTGTAGCATATCCTCTAAATTAATTAAATCACAATTATGTAAAGCATTTTGTGCAAAATAATCTGCATCATGAAAATGAATAATACCATCATCATGTGCTTGAACTATATCTTCAGGAAGTAAAAATCTTCTTGTAATATCTGTTGATGTAATACCTGCTAAATAATCTCTTTGAGTAGTAACAATTTTAGCGTTTTTATTAGAGTTTTCAGTGTTCCAATATTCGCTTTCACCATCAATTAATTCTTTAATAGCTAAATCAGTTGTATTACTTCTTCTTACTAATTCTCTTGTATATCTATAAGTAATATATTTCTTAGCAAGTTCATACTTTCCTTGCGCCATTAATTTCATTTCAATTATATCCTGGATATCTTCAACTAAAATTCTTTTTTTACCCAACTTTTCAATATATTTAATTATATTTTTTATTTGAGTAGACGATGCTTGTTCTTCCTCCTCAACTTCATTATTTGCCTTTAAAATCGCATTTTCTACTTTTTCAGGACACCAATCTACCATATGTCCATCACGTTTAATAACTTTCATTTACTCTACCTCTTTCTTACATTAACTAAAAAAAGTATAGCACACTAAATTAAACTATTTTGGTGCAATTGCACCAATTATTAAAATATGTTAAAATTTTACATAGAGGTGTAAACATGAATGATTTATTTAAAAATATTCCCGAAAAAGTTCAAAATAAAATCTTAGAATTACTAAAATCATTTACTTATTCATTTACTAATAACGTTATTATACCTAAAGATATTTTTTATTCTAAATCTATTTTAATTGTACTAGAGGGTACTATTGAAATTAATAAATTAGACTATAATGACAACGAAACAACCATTGATTTATTAACTAAAAGTGATATCATAACAACCTTTACTATCCCTTTTTTAGATAATGACTATACACTCTATTTAAAAGAACAAACCAAAATATTAGTACTAGACTTTAACTTCATAATATCAAATGAAGTAAATAATAAATATTACAATCAACTACTTAAAAATCTTCTTGATATATTAAGTAAAAAAATGATTAATATAAATAATCGTATGGAAATAATGTCAAATAAAACTATTAGAAACAAACTCTTAACTTTTTTTAAACAACAATCTAAAAAATATAACAGTAACATAATATATTTACCATTTAACTTTACTTCTCTTTCTAACTATTTATGCGTTGATCGTTCAGCTATGAATCGAGAATTAAAACATTTAAAAGATGAAAATTTAATTGAAATAAAAGGTAGAAGAATCAAACTAAATTATTATCTATACTAAAAATTAAGATGGGCACTAACGCTCATCTTATTTTCTTTCAAAATAACAATTTATTTCTTTTCTACTACTTTCTAAATAACTTATTGCTGTCTTTAATGTATGAGTTCCTTTATTCTTTTGTTTTTCACAAATATTATTACGATTAATATCATCAGCAACAGCCATTGAAATTGTAACAGGATCAGCAAGTTCTGAAGTAAATCCATTAACATTATCCACATCTTGATAATGATTATATACTTTATATTCTACTGTACCAGGTTTAAATGTTATTTTATTATTTAATGTTGTTTTAAATGTTCCATTAGAATTTATAATACACTCATTATTTGAATTACATGTAACAGGTTCTACTCCCGGTACATTAACATAACCACTTATAGTAAGTACTATTTCTTGTCCATATCTATATGTATGAGTTCCTGGACTTGATAAATTAATTGTTGTAGTAGCAACATCTTTACTTGTATTTGGAGTTAATGTTAATGCAAAATTACTTAAACTAGATTTTGTCTTAATATTATTAAGATCTTTCGAATCAAATGTTACCGATACACTTTCATTTCTATCATAATAACAATTTATCTCTTTTTTACTCCTATCCAAATAACTTATAGTTTTATTATATGTAAATCCATCTTTTGATTGATTACATTCATTATTATAGTTTTTATCATCACCAACTGATAGTACAATTCCAATGGTTTTAACAAAATCCGCAGTATATCCATTGATATCATCAGCATCTTGATAATGATGATAAACTTTATATTCTATTTCAGTAGGTTTAGACTTAACATATACTTTTAAATTATTGTTTGTTGGTACTGTAACTCTTGCTACGCCATCTTTACCAATTGTACATTGATTACTATCACTACATGTAACACTATCAAGTTGATAATCAGTTTCAAAATCACTTTTATTAATTATTATTTCTTGTCCATGTCTATATTCAATAGCAGTACTATTATTTGTTAAAGAAGTTAAACCAAGTACTATACTAGAAGCAGGAACTATATTAATTTTAGAAACATTTGAATCAAAAGGACTAGCATTACCTTTTACAAAAGTTACTTTATATTTATTTCTATCAAAATAACAATCAATTTCTTTTTTACTACTATCTAAATAACTTAAAGAACTATTATAGGTATAAGTACTATTTTTATTACTTTGTTTTCCACAAACATTTGCATAATTAGTACTATCAGTATTTGTCATTGAAACATTTTCACTTGTTCCAACTTCAGTACTATAACCATTAATATCATCAGCATCTTGATAATGATGATAAACTTTATATTCAACTGTACCAGGTTTAAATGTTAAATTATTACTTACTGTAGTTTTAAACGTTCCATTAGTATTTATAATACACTCATTATTCGAATTGCACGTAACAGGTTCTTTATTTGGTACATTAGAATAACCACTTATTGTTAATACTATTTCTTGTCCATATCTATATGTATGTTTATTTTTTGAAGTATCACGTAATATTCCATCAATAGTAGAAACATCTTTGCTATTATTTGGAGTTAATTTTAAATCAAAATCATCTAAACTAGAATTATTACGAACATTATAAAGTAATTGATCAAATGTTACTGTAACACTTTCATCTCTATCATAGTAACAATTAACTTCGTGATTAGTTGTATTATAAAAACTAATTGTACTAACATATTTATATATTCCAACTGTCGCATCACAATATGTTGCCAAAAGATTACTTTCAGTAATACTATTGTTAACAGGCTCATCATTACTAATTAATACACTACTATAACCATTAATATCATCAGCATCTTGATAATGATGATAAATCATATATTTAGGCGGTATTATTTTAGATTCTAGCCTAATTAATACTTCATCTGCATAAGAAACAAGAGTAATAGTTCCATCATCATTTAAAGTACATTCTCCACTTTCACAAACTATCGAACCATATTCATAACCATTTTTATAATTAACTTTTAAAGTAATCTTTTGTCCATACTTATAATAACCATCAATTGCAGGAGTCGTACCACTCATAGTTTTAGATCCAGGATCAACTAAAACACTAACTATATTAGTATCTCTTAAATCAAATGACAGATTTGTTCTTTTAAGTTTATAATAACATCCTTTTGTATCCTTATTATATCCATTTTCTTTATCAAAAACATAATTTTCTTTAATATGGTTATTACAATATTCTTTAGCCTCATCTACAGTCGCAAACAACTGGTTATTACTTGTATCAGTATCATATTTATTATCTTCATCTGGATTCTCATAATACATACCAACATTTAGCATATCTTTAGAGTTTATTGTTAACACAATATCTTCTTCGTTTTTAAATGTAACTTTTATTGTACTATCTTTAGGATTATATTCACAGCTATCTGAAACATTACACGAAATAGAATCATTATTCATAAAATAATTTCCTTCAATTTTAAAATTAATAATTACACTTTCATTTAGTTTATATTTTTTACTAGTATATTTATTAATATCAACGACAATACCTTTACCATTTACTTCTATAGATAAGCTATATCTAATTCCTTTTTTATAGATACAATTAACTGTATTTTCATCTTTTATATCATATCTCTCATAACTGTAATCTTCTATTCCTTTAAAGCTTAAACTTTTACAATAATTTCCTATTTCATTAATAGCTTTTTCAACTGAATTTTGACCGGAATCTAATTCATGTTCACTACCATCTTCTTCAATTTTAATTATTTTAAAATCATATGATTTTTTTTCAAAAAAAGATCTATCATTATCTTCTTCTTTAATTCCAGTACTTTTTCCACAAATTGTATTATAATTTTCATCACTAACAGTTTCATTTTCTTTTTTAATCTGAATCTCTGAACTAAACTTATCATTGCTTGAATCATAAATAATTTTAACTTTATAATCATTTAATAATTTGTTATTAACTGGATTAAATAACCTGTTGAAAGTATTGGATTAATGATATTTTCATCTTTATCATAATCTATAATACCTTGTTTTGCAATTTTTAAAACGCTTGTATAACAAATACCACTTACAGGTTTTTCATCACATAAACCATCACTAGAAAACAAACTTCTATTATTTGTTAAATATAAATTTAAACTTTCCTCTATTAAACTTAACTTATTTTTACATAATTTAATTTTAGAATTATTATTAACCCGTTGAACTTGTGAAATAGTTAATATTAAAACTATACTTAATAAAGCAATTACAACTAATAATTCAACAAAAGTAAAACCATTATTTTTTTTCACAAATTCACCTTCTTTATTTCTTACATAAATTTTATTAACTATTTGTTTTTATAGTCCCTTTTGTATAAGTGATAATAGTATCATTATATTTTAAACAATTTCATCTTTATATTTATTAGTATAACTATCATCAAATGTAACCTTATGAACCTCAACTTTAGAAGAACCATTTTCATATACAGATTTTAAATAATAAATTGCACTACTATCTGTTAAACACATATTATTAGTAAATTTAGTACAAGTACCATATGTTCCAGACGGCGCAGTTAAGGTTTCATTACTGTTTGTAGGTACCGCAAATATCATATCACCAGTTGTTGCATCAAACACCTTTGTATATGGAAAAAATGTTTTACTTGTACTATCATATAATTCAAATGTATAATTACTTAATGATATAATCAAAAATTTGCTATTTACAACATTAGTTTTTACAACTTTTTTTAATCTACTTGATGAATAATTAGCGTCGTAATTATACTCAAAAGAAAAAAACATCCAACTTGATTTTAATTTAATCAAATTATTAACATAAATAGTTAAATAATAATTATACTTATTGCAACCACTATCTGTTCTTAATACACATTTATTTCCTACAGCAATTGGTCCATTATAATAATAATTTAAAGTATAACCTCCAACAGAACTAGATCCATAAGACGTTAAATTAGCAAGTTCCTTTAAATTAGTCTCATTCTCATTAGTTTTCTTATCATCATTTCTATTTTTAATATATTTATATCCCCATATACCTAATCCTAGCAATAAGACTATACCACTAACAATTAAAACATATTTAACAGCTTTCTTATTCATATATATCTAACCTACCTTACTACTATAACTATATCATTATTTCGCTATAAAAGTAAATAATCACTCTATAATTTTTTTAACATAAAATAACTTAGGAGGAATAAAAGTGAAAAAAATATATTATATAATTATTGGTTTAATTATTGTAATAGGATCAATATTTATGTTTATTAAAACAAATAATAAGAATACTAATTTAACTACTATTAAAGTTGCTGAAGTAACTCATTCTGCATTCTATACTCCATTTTATATTGCAATAAAAAATAATTATTTTAAAGATAATAATATTGATATTGATTTAATATTAACAAGTGGTGCTAATAATGTTATAGCTGCTGTCTTATCAAAGGATGTAGATATCGGTTTATGTGGACCTGAAGCAACAATTTATGTTTATAATGAAGGTGAAAAAGATTATATAAAAACATTTGCTGGTTTAACTAAAAGAGATGGCCAATTTATTGTATCAAGAACAAAAATAGATAATTTTAAATTAGAAGATTTAATTGGAAAAGAAGTGTTAGGAGGTCGTCCCGGTGGAATGCCTATTATTAATTTCTATAATGCTTTAAAAAATGAAAATATTAAAGGAGTAACCACTAACGATACTGTTGATTTTGCTAATCTAACTAGTGCATTTTTATCAGGAACCGGTGATTTTGTTAATCTATTTGAACCTAACGCAACTAAAATAGAAAAAATGAACAAAGGATATGTTGTTGCATCAGTTGGTATGTATGCTGGTGAAGTTCCATATACTGCCTTTAATGCTAGAACAAGCTATATTGAAAATAACAAAGAATTAATAAATAATTTTAAAGATGCTATTAACAAAGGGCTAAAATTTACTAAAAATAATGATTCTAAAGATATAGCTAAAATAATTATTGATTTATTTCCAAATACATCTTTAGAAGATTTAACAACTATAATAGAAAGATATAAAAATGCTGATTCATGGTTAGAAAACACATTAATAAGTGAAGAAATGTTTAAAAATTTAGAAGATATGATGATTGATTCTAAACTATTAACTGAGTATGTTCCCTATAAAGATTTAATTATAAATGAATAAATTATTAGAACTTAAAAATATTTCTAAAACTTTTAATACTTTAAATGGAGAAATACATGCAATTGAGGATATTTCTTTTGATGTTTATAAAGGAGAATTTATAGGAATAGTAGGTTCTAGTGGCTGTGGTAAATCTACTCTTCTAAATATAATTGATGAATTAGATAAAAATTATAATGGAACTATAATTAAAGATAATCTTAAAATGTCTTATATGCTTCAATCTGATGCCTTACTTCCTTGGTTAAGTGTTTTAGATAATGCTTGTTTAGGTTTAAAATTAGAAAAAAATTTAACCAAAGATAATATCGAGTATGTTAAAGAATTAATAAAAAAATTTGGTTTAGAATCATTTATAAATCAAAAAACAAACAATTTATCTGGAGGTATGAAGCAACGAGTTGCTCTAATCAGGACACTTGCAACTAAACCAGATTTAATCCTTTTAGATGAGCCATTATCAGCCTTAGATTATGTAACAAGATTAACCATAACAGATGAAATTTATTCTATTTTAAAAGAAATGAATGTTACTGTTATATTGATAAGTCACGATATTGCTGAATGCGTATCATTTTGTAATCGTATTGTTGTCCTATCTAAAAGACCTGCCATAATTAAAAATATTTATAATATTAATTTAGAAAAAAATCTCATTCCATCCCTAAATAGAAAAGATAAAAATTTCTATATATATTATGATTTAATATGGGGTGATTTAGATAAATGAGTATTAATCAAATCAAATATTTAAAAAAAATAAAAAGAAAAAAAATGATTATTTCTATCATTCAAATTATGTTACTAGTTTTATTTATATTAACTTGGGAATTATTAAGTAATAAAGAAATAATAAATAGTTTTATATTTTCTTCTCCAAGTAAAATAATTAAATGTATAATTGATTTATATAAAAATAATAATTTATTCTATCACCTATATATAACTTTAAAAGAAGTTTTAATATCTTTTATATTAGGTACTGCTATTGGTTTTATAGGTGCAATTATATTTTATTATGTTGATATTTTAAAAAAAATATTTGATCCCTACTTAAATTTATTAAATAGCCTACCAAAAGTATCATTAGGTCCTCTATTAATTATATGGTTAGGAGCAAATACTAAATCAATTATCATGATGAGTTTACTTATTAATACTATTGTAACTTTAATAACTATTTACAATGGTTTAATAAATACAGATGAATATAAAATAAAAATGTTTAAAACATTTAAAGCTAATAAATTACAAACTTTATTATATTTAATACTACCAGCTAATAAAGAAACAATAATTTCAAGTATCAAATTAAATATATCCATGAGTCTAATAGGTGTAATTATGGGAGAATTTCTTGTAAGCAAAGCAGGAATTGGTTATTTAATTCTTTATGGAACTCAAGTATTTAATTTAAACCTAGTAATGTCTGGTATAATTTTAATAATGATAATGTCATTTATTATTTATGAAATAATTAGTATTATTGAAAAAAGAGCTTAAAATATAAGAGCTGATAAGAAATTTCTTACCAGTCCTTTTTTATTTCAATCATAAATTTGTCAAAGCCAGATTCAAATAATTTATCATGAATAATTCATTAAAAAAATTCCATTTTTAGTTTTTCTTTGTCTAATACATTTTCTTACAGAATATTGTTTTAATATATTATCGCTCTCATTTTAAATTTTATTGTTTTTTTAACTATTGACTTTGAATCCAACAACAATAATAGTATCTAAATTATAATATTTTGTTTTACAATTTGTTTTTCATAAACATTTCCATTATTTTGTATATTAACTTTTCCAACTGTTTCTGTAACATCAACTTTTACACCACTTTGTACTTGTGTAGTTTCTTCATTCTTAGCTACTGCTTGTACATTAAATTCTGGAACTATATTTACAACTTTATTTAAAAGTGTAACTTCTATTTCATTACTTTCTGTTGTTCCTGTCATTTCATTTGAATATGTTGTTTTTAATTTTTCAACTTTGTTTTCAATATCTTTAGCTACAGTAACTTTTAATGAGATTCTTATATTTGTTCCTTCAACAACCGCTAAATCTTCATAAGATGTTTGCTCTCCATCAATTTGTACACTAACA
>ERZ825670.2708-NODE-2708-length-16223-cov-4.265030_pt1 | contig 16223 bp, 18 predicted proteins | sample MGYA00519929_ERZ825670 | MGnify/ENA primary metagenome ERZ825670 (study PRJEB31778, sample SAMEA3449207) | human gut metagenome | biome: human gut; feature: human-associated habitat; material: faeces | place: United Kingdom | collected 2010/2012 ...
TAAAATACTTGAAATATAAATTTTAAGTAAATAATTATCTAATTTTAAATTTTTAAAATTATTTTTAGGTATTTTAATTCCAATTGATACTTTAGGTTTATCAACATTCATTTTAATTATTTCTTCTTTTTTATTTACTTTTTCTGGTTCTTTTGGATAAATATCTTTAACATTAAAATCATTATTAATATTTAATTTATTCATTTGTTCAGAAGTAATTGCTAATGCTTCATTAGAATTAAAATTACCTGTTATTATTAAAAACATATTTTTAGGATTATAATATGCATTATAACAAGTTATTACATCTTCTAATTTTATACTTTTAACATCTTTAACAGTACCTCCAACTAGGTATTTTCTTTCATCATTAACAAATACGTTATTAAGAGTACCATTAACAATAGTCATCCCTGGATCATCTTTATACATTTTAACTTCTTCTTCAATGACACCTTTTTCACTTTGGAATAGTTCTTTAGTAAAATAAGGAGTATAAACATATTCAAGAAGATATTCTAAATTTTCTTTAAACCTATTATTACTAGTAACATTATAACTTGTTATATCATAAGTAGTAAAAGCATTAATTGATGATCCTATTTTACTATAATGATCAAAAACTGAGCCATTTTCCATATTAAAAGACAAATGTTCTAAGTAATGAGCAATACCTTTAGGCATATCATATTCTTTATTATCATACTTAAATTTAGTGTTTATTGAGCCAAATCTAGTATTAAGAGTTAAATAAAATTTATTAACATTATTATTTGGCAGCATATATACTTCTAAGCCATTATCTAATTTATCATAATATAAAAATTCATTTGTGTTTTCTAATTTAATTTTCTTCATTTAAATTACCTCTTAAAGAATAGATAGTACATATATTAATTTTGTTTGCTAAATTATATATATCTTCTTTTGTTATTTCTTTAAAATTATTTATTCTATTTTCTAATTTATCAATAAGACCTAAATTAATATAGAATTCATTATCAACAATTCTTCCGGGAGAATCTTCTAACATATTTAGACTGGATAAAATTAGTTCTTTAGATTCATTTAATTCGTCATCAGTTATATTATTTTTCATTTCATTAATAGCTTCTTTAATTAATTTAATAGCTTTTTCTTCTCCATTAATATCAATTCCGGTAGATATCATAATTAAGTTATCATACTTTAAATAAGAAGATTGAACATTATAACATAGTGAGTTATCAATTCTTAATTTTTTAGATAACTTAGTTTGAAGTGATCCTCCACCTAAAATAATATTATAAATATTAGCAACATAATTCTTTTCATGTTCAGTTAAATTATTTAGATTAAGTAAAAAAACTAAATTGGTTTGGAAATAATTAGTATCTTTATGTTCTTTAATTAACTTTCTTTTTTCTTCTTTAGTATAGACTGTAATATCGTGATTTTTTATAACTTCAAATTTTTGATATTTTTTAATTATTTTACTTACTTTTTCCATATCTAAATTACCAATAACATAAATATCAACATAGTCATTTTGAATAGTTTTTTCATAATAATCATATAAATTACAGTTGTTAATTTTATTTAAATCATTTAAATTACCACTTGCTTCATAACTAGTTGGAGTATCACCTAATGTTTTTAAAGCATTTATTATTGCTGTTTTTCGAGGATTTTCAATAATAGATTTTATTTCTGATTCTAACTTAGTTTTAACATAATCAACAGTGGATTTATCAAATTCATTATTTGATGTTAAAGGATTAAATATTAAATCGAATAATAATTTAAAAGATTCTTCTACTATTTTTTCTTCACTATATTTAGGAGTTAAAAAGTCGATACAAAAATTAGTTAATAACATATTACCTACTTTATTGGTAATTGTATAAATAGATGCGTTATATAATTCTTCTAGTTTAATATTTAATAATCTATTAGTTTGATAATTTTTATTTGATTCTAATAAAGTATCAAATAGTACGTTTCTAATTGTTAATTCTTCTGGCACTACATTATTTCTAAAAATTATTTCAACATGACATGTTTTAAATCGATCAGTTTTAATTGTATATAAATTGTAACTTCCATAGTTTTCTTTATTTAATAGCATAAGAATAAAACCTCCAATATTATTATAACTAAATATTAATAATTTATAAATGTTTTTATTTAAACTGTAAGTTTATTTCTTAAATTATAATTATCATGATATAATAAGTTAGAAAGTAGGTTGATAAAAGTGAATCCAATACATATTGTAACAGATAAGAAAAATATAGCTTCTAGAGTATTACTTCCAGGTGATCCTCTAAGGGCTAAATATATTGCAGAAAATTATTTAGAAAATGCGGAATTAATTAATACAGTTAGAAATATGCTTGGTTATACTGGTTACTATAAAGGTAAAAAAGTTACAGTTATAGGATCAGGAATGGGATGTGCAAGTGTATGTATTTATGCATATGAATTGTATCAAATTTATAATGTTAAAAAGATAATTAGAATAGGATCAGCTGGTGCTTTTAATCCAAATATATTAGTTGGAGATATTGTTTTAGGAAGTTATTCATTTTCTTTTTCTAATATAAGATACGCTATGTGTAAAAGTAACGCTAAGAAAGTTTCATCTTCTAATAATTTAAATCAAACAATTGAAACTAGAGCAAAAAATCTTGGCATGGAATTAAAAAAGGGTGGATTATATACTTCTGAAATATTTGAACCATATATTCCTACTCCCCATTTAAATAAGCAGATACCTAAAAATATTAAATTACTTGCTAGTGAAATGGAATCGTTTGGACTTTACAGTATTGCTGATTATTTAAATAAAGAAGCCACTTGTTTAGTTACCATAACTGATAGTCCTTTTGAAAAAGGTAATGATTACACTCCAGAAGAAAGACAACTTAATTTAAATAAAATGATTTATCTTGCATTAGAATCTATTATAAAATAAAGATAAGAATTTGTTTTCTTATCTTTATTTTTTAAGTAAAATCCAATTAATATCTCTAATAATTCCACAACAATTTTTTTAATATTAATTATCATTTACGACAGTACACTTTCCACCATGATCCTTAAAATAATCTTCTATATGAGCAACTATCTTATTAACATCTTCATAACTTTCAATATCAGTATGATTCATTATATAAGCATCTCCTCCACTATTTATTACCTGATAATTTTTATTGTATTGTGCTTCATATACATATTTCTCATTATCTAAGTTGCAACTAACTTTAGTCGTACCTACTATATCATAATCATTTCTAGGCATATCAACCATAAAAATTATAACAAATAAGAATATCAAAGTAATAAAAACAATAAGCATTATCCCAAATACCTTTAATATTTTGATAGTAATTCCTGCTAACTTTTCCGTATTACTAACCTTTTCAACTATAACATTATTAATATCGTTATCTACTAGTTCATCAATACTTATATTAAATATTTTAGATATAATCTTTACTTGATTAATATCAGGAGTAGTATCACCAATTTCCCATTTAGAAATTGTTTGTCTAGCAACACCTACTTTTTCTGCTAACTCTTCTTGTGATAAATTATTCTTTTTTCTTAATTCAGCTATTTTTTTACCTAAATTCATTTTTATCTTCTCCTTTTTCTAAATCAAAGATAACATTTTGCTTGGAAAAACACTACCAATTATAAATGGAAATTACGCACTAATTATTAACATTTAAGATGATTTAGAAATAATAACATTTTTTTCTTTATTACTCTCTATTATATAATTCCATTACTTATCATATTTAATCCTTTTAATTCTCATCTTCTAGATAATTATTTACTACATATTCTAATAAGTAATCATAATCATCATTAGAATATACAATTTCTTTAATATTTTCTTTATTTAAATTAATTCTAACATCCAACTTTAAAGTAGCATCTCTATTATAATCAGGATCAATAAAAATATTATCATTTTCATCTAATGCTTTATAAGTAGGATACACTATTGAAGATTTACCGCCACTTAACAATATTAATCCACCTATACTTTGTGAAGAATTATTTGAATTAGTAAAACCAATAACTATTGTATCTTCATTCTTTTTTAATAAATAAGTTAAAATATCACCAGAACTAATCGTATTTGAATTAACTAATACAACTAGTTTTAAATTACTATATTTACCATTTCCCTTTAAGTAAGATTTGTTAAATAAATTACTATTATATTTAGCCTCTTTAAGAACAAAATAGCTATCTTTCGTAAACATTGATGCTATTGCCTCTGCCTCAACTAAATATCCGCCATTATTGTTTCTTAAATCTAAAATTAATGTTGATATACCTTGCTTAACTAAGTTACCTATTTTTTTATCTAAAAGTTCATTCATATAATAAGAAGCATCATCAATTCCGTAACCAATTAATCCCTTAAATATATCAGTATTTTCGTGATTAATAACAATATAACCAATATTTTTATTTATAACTTTAGTATCAAAATTATTTAGTTTTTCATCATAATACATAATTTTATTCCATAATTTTTCCGGTTTATTATTTTCATCACTAATAGAACTTACTTCAATATTCTTTTCCTTACCATCTTTATTAATAAAAGTTACATTAACTTTCTCATTACCAGTAGCAAATAAATAAAAAGATTTAAATAGTAATTCATCTTCTAAGACTGGATAATTATTTTTTGGAATAACAATATCTCTCATAACCTCTTCAACATTTAAATTATTTTTTTTAGTAACAATCATTCCATCTCTTAAACCCTTTTTATATGCTTCACTATCTTTATCAACTAAAATAGCAGAAACTTTTCCATTACTTAATAAAATAGTTCCAAATCCATAATCTTTATTATAATATTGTTTATAAAAATTATTTTTTATTTGTTCATCAAATATATTAAAAATAAAATGACCATCTTTAAAATTAGAAGAAAATTCATACATTGTTTTCATATACAACTTTTCATCATTATTTTCTTCAGCCTGTTTAATCAAACTGTAATATTTATCATACAAATAATTATAATCTATCTTTTTTTGTTCATTTAATACGTATTCTTTCTTTAATATTTCTATAGTCTTATTAAAACTATTCGTATATTTATATCTTGTTAATACATGTAAATTATCCATTTGTAAAGTAACATAATAAGTTAAAATATAACCAAACATTCCAAAAAACATTAATATATAAAATAAAACTTTAAATACCTTTTTGAATCTTTTAAACAACTGCCATAGAATAATTAATATTGGATAAATATAAACTATCAAAAAAATATTAAACTGAAAATCACTAGGAACATAATAATAAATATAATGAACAATTGCCATAAATAATGGACATAACAAAATTATTCCGCTAACCTTATTATTAATTTTATTTTTAAAAATATATAAAACTATAACAATAATTAAATAAACAAAAAGTAATACTAAACTAATATTAAACAAATGATTTATTAACCTATACATATTTTCCTCGCCTTCTATATCTTTATAGAAAAAAAGAACTTACAAAGTTCGAAATATTAAAATAATGGTGCTGGTTAACAGAATTGAACTGTTCGCTGAAGCTTACCATGCTTCTGTATTGCCACTATACTAAACCAGCAACTCTAAATATATTATAGAAAATATTTTAATTATCTACAACATATTTAATTCTATTTCTTAATTTTATGTTCACTTACATAAATAAGACATCTATTTAATATAAGTTTTTAAAATTTTTTCATCTTTTAAATCATTTTCTTTACGATTTATATCATCAATTATTTTAGAAAAATCTTCTTGTAAACTTTTAGTTGGCTCATATAGAACACTATAATCATAATCACATTTAACATTAAATTTATCACTAGAACAAACACAAATAGGTACACTTTCACTTACATCATTTTTAAAACTATTAATTATATAAATCGCCGATTGTACCAAATCAAACGAATCCTTACGAAGAGGCATATAATTATCTGTAATTAATAAATCATAATCATTATCATAATTATTTTTTAATGATCTAAAATACATCAAAGCATCCATACAATTATTTAATCTAAATATATTTAAATCCTCGACTATCGTTTTTAAATCTCTAACAATATTTTTATATTTATAATCATCATCTTCTACTATTAAAATATTCATAATAAGTGCCTCCTAATAAATTTAATTATAGTTAATTAAAATCACATTTTATTTTCTTAATTTATGAGTTATTGCATAGTTAGAAATACTTCTAAAATTATCATCATAAGGATAAATCTGTTGTCCAAATTTTAACCACATTTCTGACCAAGATGCACCTGATGCAAGTAATTCATGAACTATTTTATTATTTAATGTGTTGTTTCCATCTTGCTTATTTAAATCTATACAACCCTCTTCATCATATAATTTACATTGTAAATCGCATTCTAGTTTATCACACATATAAGCAAACATTGCCTCTTTTGTTGAATGCGAATCAAATTCAAGAAATAAATTTTCAATTTCTTTTCCATCAAGTATTCCACTTAATATTTTAGAAACTGCTTCATGCTCTATTATTTCTTTTTCTTCTTTAGATATATCAAACTGAGTTAAATCACCTATAACTGTTTCACCTAATTCATGGACTGCTAGCATTAAAATAACTTTCATTATATCAATATCATAACTATATTCACTTTTCATGGCAATTGCTAACATCTGAACGCCATAAACATGTTCAGCAACACTTTCTAGTCTATCTCTTTTAACATTCCATGTTTTCCATCCAGTTCTAATAACATCTTTTAATTTATTACATAAAACATAATAATTTAAAACTCTTTCTTCTTTATTCATTTGCATTAAAATATTCACCTTCTAAATCTTATGTATTATATTACAATAAATAATAAAGTTATTCAATTTATTTATCTATTATATTATCAATTCTTTTAATTAACTCATTAATAAATAAAGGCTCATTAATTTTATAAATATAGCTGTATTTTTTACCTATATCTTTTAAAGACATTCCACTTACATATACTTCTTTTTTATCTAATACTATATATCTATCATGAAAAGAATTATTATTAATAAATTTTATATTTGTATATTGTTTACAATATTTACTTATTAAAACATTATCTATATTCTTAGATATAATAATTATATTTTTATCAATATTTTTAAAGTGTCTAATAATTCTTTATTTGCAAAATTATCAATAATTATTATTTCTTTTTCCGCATTATTAAATATATCAAGTAAAATTGAAAAAGCATCATAAATTTTATCTTCAAAAATTATAGAATTTCGTTTGCTTGATAACTTATTAAAAGATTCTTCTAGTTTTAAAATTCTATTTTCATGATTAACTAAAATATCATTGTTTCTTATTAAGTCATTTGATATGTATTTTCTCATATAAACAAATGCATCAATTATTTTCATACTAATCGAATCGGCTACTGGTGTTTTTAATACAGTTGCAAGCATGGCAACTCCTTGTTCAGTAAAAACATATGGTAAAAATCTTTTTTTATTTTGCGGTCCCAAATTGGGACCACAAATATGTACAAATTCTTCTTCATTAACTTGAAACATATATTGTTCAGGAAACTTATTTATATGTCTTTTTACAGCAAGATTAATGCTTTTAGTACCATTCGCACATTCATATAACCTTGCTAAATCAGAATCTAACATTACCTGTTTTCCTCTTATTTCATAAATTAAATTTTCTATTTTTTCCTGTTTAATTAATTCATTCATTCTCTCTCCTTTAATTGATTCTATTTGGTTATTATAGAAATAAAGACGTATATTTAATTTAATGTAAAAAGAAAACAAAGTCAAGATAAAAAATTAGATTAAGTTGTTTTATAATTTATTTTGCGGTTTCAGTTTGAAACCGCAAACATTTAATTAATTAAGCAAATAAAAAACTCACAGTTACCCATGAATCTTTTAAAACATTATTAATGGTTTAATTTTATTATCAAATGGTTCATATAATGCGATATCTTCACCTTCATAAGTAAATAAGATATAGTTATTTGTATTTATGTTCATCACATTACCATTTTTAATATGTTTATAATCTTCTTCATTATCAATTTTCTTTGTAACTACATCTAAAAAATCAGTTAATTTTAATAATTTATAATTATTATTTTCAATATCTTCTAAAGTATATGCTTCATCAATATTAAAATTACCTAAAGTTGTTCTAACTAAACTAGTCATTGTAGCATATGTATCTAAAAATGCACCTATATCTCTAATTAAAGATCTAATATAAGTTCCTTTAGATACCTTACATTTAATAGTAATAATATCGTCCTTAATATCTATAAGTTCAATATCATAAATATTTACTATTTTACTAGGTAACTTAACATCAATATTATTTCTTGCATATTCATATAACTTTTTACCATTAACCTTAACAGCACTATAAATAGGAACTTCTTGATTATATTTTCCTTTAAAATGATTTAAAGCACTAGTTATTTCATCTTTACTAAATTCTTTTTTACCTTCTTTTAAAACATTACCCGTTATATCTAAAGTATCAGTTAAAATACCTAATTTAAAAGATGCAATATATTCCTTATCATGATTAGTTAAGATATTAGCAAGTTTAGTATATTTTCCTATTAAACAAACAAGTACTCCCTCCGCCAAGGGATCGAGAGTACCTATATGTCCAACACTTTTAGTATTAAATTTACGACAAACCTTATTTACAACATCTCTTGATGTCATACCTTTGGGTTTATTTACAACTAGCAAACCATTATTCATTTGCTTCAGCGTGAATTTCCTCAATTATTTCATCAATATGTTCTCCATATTCAGTAGATTCATCATAAACAAATCTAATTTCAGGAGTATTTCTTATATCAATTCTTTTAGCAAGTTCAGTTCTTAAAAATGAAGATGCGTTAGTTAGTTCTGCTTGAACTTCTTGTTTTTCATAATCTCCATAAAAAGTATAGAAAACTTTACACATTGATAAATCATTAGTAACTCTAACTTCAGTAATAGTTACACTTTTAATTATCTCATTATGAACTTCTTCATAAATAATAGAAGATAATTCTCTTAAAATTGAAGATGCAATTCTTTCTAATTTAATTTTACTCATTTTCTTTTTACCTCAATCATTTCATATGTTTCAAAACAATCTCCTTCTTTTAAATCATTAAAGTTTTCGATTGTAATACCACATTCATAACCGCTTTTAACTTCTTTAACAGTATCTTTTTCTCTTTGAACTGATGAAATTGTGCCATCATAAATTATTACACCATCACGAATAATTCTTACTTTAGATTTGTTCTTAATAACACCATTAGTTACAATACATCCAGCAATTGTACCAACTTTACTAAATTTAAATAATTTTTTAACTTCAGCGTTACCAATAGTTTTTTCTTCGTATTCAGGTTCTAGCATACCTTTCATAGCTGATTCCATTTCTTCAACTAATTTATAGATAATTTGATATAATCTAATTTCAACATTATATCTCTTAGCAACTTCTTTAGTAATAGCAGATGGAACTACATTAAAACCAATAACAATTGCATTAGATGCATTAGCAAGAACTATATCACTTTCAGTAATTGTTCCAATACCACTTCTAATTACTTTAATTTTAACTCCTTCAACATCAATTTTTTCTAAAGAATTTTTAACAGCCTCTTCAGAACCCCTAACATCACATTTTAAAACAACATTTATTTCTTTAACCCCTGATTTAATCTTATTAAATAAATCATCAAAACTAATTACCTCTTTAGTTGTTGTTTTATTTTTAGATGCAATTAATCTAGCTTCAGCAACTTCTCTAGCTTGTTTTTCTGATTCAAAAGCCATAAATTTATCACCAGCAGATGGATTACTTGCAAGACCTGTTATTTCAACAGGAGTACTTGGCCCAGCAGTTAAAATATTTTCACCCTTGTCATTACGAAGTGTTCTTATTCGTCCATGAGTAGTACCTACAACAATTGGATCACCTAATCTTAAAGTACCATTTTGAATTAAAAGACTAGCAACTCCACCCATATTTTTATCAATTCTTGATTCAATAACAGTACCAATTGCATATCTATTTGGATTAGCCTTAAGTTCACTTACCTCAGCAATAGCAAGTACTGTTTCAAGTAATTTATCAACGCCCATACCAGTTTTAGCAGAAATATTTACAAAAGGAACAGTTCCACCCCATGCTTCAGGAGTAATATTTAAAGCAGCCATTTCTTCCATAATTCTTTCTGGGTTAGCATCTGGTTTATCCATTTTATTAACAGCAACTACAATAGGTACATTTGCAGATAAAGCATGATCTACTGCTTCTTTAGTTTGAGGCATAACCCCATCATCAGCAGCAACAACTATAATTACGATATCAGTAATACTTGCTCCTCTTGCTCTCATTTCGGTAAACGCAGCATGTCCTGGAGTATCGATAAATGTTATTTTACTTCCATTATAATCAATTTGATAAGCACCAATAGCTTGAGTTATACCACCAGCTTCTCCTTCAGCAACATTAGTAGATCTAATATAATCTAAAAGAGTTGTTTTACCATGATCAACATGTCCCATAACAGTTATAACTGGAGGTCTATTAATTAAATCATCCGGATTATCAACAATTTCATATTCTTCAAAATTAGTAATATCTCTTGTTTCTTCTCTTTTTAGAGTCATACCATAATCAAGAGCTAAAATTTCAGCAGTTTCAAAATCAATACTTTGATTTAAATTAAGCATTGTTCCTAAACTCATTAATTTCATAATTATTTCATTACTACTCTTGCCTAATTTATTAGCAATATCTCCAACAGTATCTCCCTCTTTATAAAGGATAATATTTTCATCTTGTTTATTACTAGATAATTTTGATTTATTTTTATACATATCTTTTTTCTTATTTAAATACTCAATATTATCTCTATTAACCTTATTATTCTTTTTCTTTAATTTTTGATTTTTTTCACTATAATGATGATTATCTCCTAATATTTCATCAACAGCATCATCTAAAGCATCAATTTCTTCAAATGAAGCATCACTATCAGTACTAATTAAATTCATTGAGTTATCAAGCATAATAATTGCATCATCATCTAAATTAAAATTTCCATCTGTTGCTTTATATCCTAAATCACGACATTTATTAAGTACTTCTTGGACTGTAAATCCCATTTCACTAGCATATTCTTTTATAGTCATATAAGTATCATTCCTTTCTTATACTAATTCTTTTAAATTCTCGTATACATCATCACTTACATCCATATTAAAAATATGGTTTAAAACTTTTTTCTTTCTTGCTTCTTCAATAATTTCTTTATCTTTTTTTAAATAGCATCCTTTACCATTTAATTTACCAGTTAAATCTCCTACTATCTTATTATCACTTATAACAATTCTAAGTAGTTCTTTCTTAGGTAATTTCTCATGAGTAAGAACACACATACGCATTGGTACTTTCTTAGTTTTCATTTCCCTCAGCATTAACCTGGTCTAATGTCTTAACATTTATACGATATTTTGTTAATCTACTAGCAAGTTTAATATTTATACCTTTCTTACCAATAGCAAGAGATAAGTTTTCATTATTTACAATGGCAAGTGCTTCTCTATTTTTAGTATTATCAATAATGTTTACAATAACATCTTTAGCAGGACTAAGAGCATTAGCAATAAATGTAGCATCATCTTCATCATATTTAATTAAATCTACTTTTTCACCATTTAATTCCTTTAAGATATTTGCAATACGAGTTCCTTTTTCACCAATACATGTTCCAATAGCGTCAATATTATTAACGGTACTATAAACAGCAACTTTACTTCTAATACCAGCTTCTCTAGCAACATTATATAAAACTAAAGTTCCATCTGCAAGTTCAGGTATTTCAACTTCAAATAATCTTTTAACAAAATTAGTATTTTTTCTTGAACAAAGAATAAGTGGTCCTTTAGTACTTTCTTCTACTTTTGTTAAATAAACTCTAATAGAAGATCCCATCTTAACAGTTTCCCCAGGAATCATTTCACTCTTAGGTAATATTCCTCTAGCACGTCCTAAATCAACATAATAATTTTTATTATCTTCCATAGCAAGCATACCAACCATTATTTCATCTTGTTTTCCAATGTATTCATTAACAATTGAAGTACGTTCTGCTTCTCTTATTTTTTGAGTTAACACTTGTTTAGCTGTAGAAACTGCAACTCTTCCAAAATCTTTAGGAGTAACTTCTTGTTTAATTGTTTCTCCAACTTTTGCATCTGGATCAATTTTCTTAGCATCTTCTAGAAGCATTTGAGCATCTTCTGGAATTTCAGGTTCTCCATAAGTAATATTTCCCTCTTCATCAACTATTTCTGGTCCATCAATATAATCATCAACTACTACATAATATGTATAAACTTTAATATCACCAGTTTCTTTATTAATTTCTACTTTAACATTACTCTTAGAATGAAAATTCTTTTTATAAGCAGTAATTAATGCTTGCTCCATACTTGCAAAAATATAATCTTCATCAATAACTAAATCTTTTGCCATATTTTTTAAGGCTTTAATAAATTCTTTTCCGTCCATAACTATCCTCTTTCTTTACTTGATATATCAAGTACATATTCTTCTTCTATTAAATCCAAATTATCAATTATTGGATTAATAACATTTGTTGCTTCAACTATTGTATCTAAATCAATTCCATTAACTTTATCTAACACTATTTTTAAGAAGTAATAATTATTCTCATTAACAAAATCAATTGAATCAACAATAATATCCATCTTATTCATCGGCTCCATAATCTCTTTTTTAATAATATCTAACTTTTCTTTCATATGCCTCCTAAATATTAATAAAAGTGGGATATAAAGCCCACTTAAATCTGTAACAACTATATTTTAACACTTATTTACTTATATTGTAAAGGAAAAGTTTTTTACAACATCTATCTCAATTCTTAAAAATAGGGTTTTATATTTCCCTATTTATTAAATAAGTCGCTATGACCTACCAGTTGCAAAAAGTAATAATACTAATTCATTATCTTGTACTTTATAAACTAATAGCCAGTCGGGTTGTATATGACACTCGTAACACTCTTTAAATGTTTTATCGTTTATTAGTTTATGGTCTTTATATTTCGGCTCTAATTCTTCCCAGTTTTGCCAATTTATCGATAACATAATCTATTTTATCTAAGTCTTTTCCTTGTTTTGATACTTTTTTATATTGCTTTTTAAAGTTGCTTGATAAAACTAAAATACATTTTTCACTAGTCATTTATTAGAGCCTTTCTTAGCGCTTTAACGTCTTTGTAACTTTCTAGTTCTACTTTACCATTTTTATAATCTTCTATTTCTTGTAAGGCTTCTAATAATTCTTTACTTGGTCTAGGATTAACCACCTCAAAAGGTACACCATTTTTATTAATTAATTGTTTTATTGCGATATTGATGTATGTACTCATATTTAACCCTAAATTACTTAAAATACCAGTTGCTAGTTCTTTGTCTTTTCTATCTACTTGTACGCTTATAACCGTTGTTAAACTTTCCATAATAACACCTATCTCATATTTAAAATGATATTATAGTTTATATAAAATATCAAATTATCATATGTGCAATATATTATATTTTATATAAATCTAATATATATTATGTTTTGATAACAAAAAAATATACATAAAAAGATAAGTAGTTAAATTATTTTGTTTGTCTTTATCTATATAAATACCTTATATGGCGGTCTTATGTTTGTATCATGGTATAAAGTTGTTAGTATCTATATTAAATCTTTATTTATATCTTCTAAATTAATGTTTATTTTTATTATATCTAATAAACTAAGAATCAAAAAAATTAATCTATTAATGTAACATTAATGTTAGAACTATTAAAAAAAATTTATCAAAACAGGACATAAAATATGCTAATATAAAGTTCTTAAAATAACATTAAAAACACATTTTTAATTTGAAAAATAGCAAGCAACAAATCTAAATTTATCTAAATACTTTATATAATTATAACATTACCTAAACTTAAATAAGCCTTAAAACATGTAATAGAACAATTTATATCATTAATATCAATATTCTTTTTAATCATTTTTCTTAATTTCCTTTTACGACTTATACCTTCATAATTATCATATATTCTATTAACTTGTAAATCATACATATCTAAAAATTTATAATATAAAACTTTTAGATAACTTCTTGATAGTTTTATTAAGAAATTACAAAATATTATATCTTCATAATTTTTTATTTTATAATTTATTAAATATTTAAATATATTGTATTCTTTATCACAATATTCACTTACAGGTATTTTATAAATACTTGATTTGTTATTCTTTAAGTTAGAAACTAAAAATAAGATTTCACATTTAATATTAAAACTGATTTTATATACATTTAATATTTTATTATTATATTTTTCCTTCATTTTAAGTCACCTCAAATGTTTCCATACAGGAAACATTTGAGGATCTCTTTTATTTTTATTTTTATTTTTCGGGCCGTCTATTTTACTCGCTTCCGCTCACAGGGACGGCCCTTTAGTAACCGATTTTCCTATCCCAGTCTTACTTTATATATTCTTCTTTACACTTAGTTTACATGATTATCCGATGCGGAAAGCTGGAGCAAACCCAAGAGTAGTGGCACCACTATTGTAAAGCCAGGCGCCGTCGAGAGAGACACGTAGGAAACGAGAGTCAGAGTTGGAATAAGCCGCACGAAGCCACCAATTGGAAGCCGAACCATTGTACTTCTTTATAGCACCTGAGAAGCTATTTGTGGTTACTCCTTCACCTAGATTTGCATAATAATCTAATTGTCTTGTGTTATTATATGCTGTGTCAGATGTTGAAACTTGATTACTTGTTCCGTCTTCCCATACTTCATGCGCACTTAGTAAATATATTTTATCTGTTGATGTAAAATTACTTGTATCATCACTACCATGTCCTGATATTACTTTTGTATCTTTTATTACATTTCTTAAATCCTTTGGTAAGCTATTAAAGAAAGCTCCATTTGCGTATGTACTCATTTCACTAGCAGGCCATCCACCTACATTCCATCCATATTGATAATTTGTTCCATTATGTTCTCCAGAAGGATTCATTTGTCTTGTTCCTACAACATCAACAAACTCTACTACAAATCCACAGGCTGTTTGGGAAAAATCAGTTTCATTACATTTTGCTGGTGTTGATTTATTAGCAATTCTTACTGTATATGGTTGATTACCTATTAATACTGTTTTTGTATCTCCGACTTCATATACATTAGATGAGGTATTATATGCTATTGTTTCCCATGTATCTTCGGCAAATGTTTTTGGTTTTGGTGCTTCAAAGTTTACTACTACTTTACCATTAAATGTTTTTCCTTTTTCACTGTCTTGATTTAAACCATTATCAGGAAATTGTATTATTAAATTGAATTTTATGATTTGATCAGTTTTTAATGCAGGAAATTCTCCTGTTACCATTTCTGTATATTTACTTCCGTTTTTAAATGTTCCATGAGTATATCCTGTATATGTATCATTTCCAGGTATTGTTTGATTTTTATAATCATTTTCTGTTTTGCCTGTTTCTGGTTTTATTACATAATTTGCTGTTACATTTGAATTTGTTGGTCTATTTACTTCTTTTATATAATAATGCATCATTCCATCACTAAAGGTTGATGTATATTTTACTCCTACTTTATATGGCATTAAAAGTCCATCACTTGAACTTGTTCCTACTGTCGTATTCGATCCAGTTAATGTAAATGTTTTATTTACTAATATTTTATTACTTGGTTGAATATTGGTTACTGGTTTTATATTGTCTGTTCCATCATTATATGTAATAAGCATACGACCTGTTTCAGATTTTATTTCAGCTGTTGATCCTTTCGGATTAGTTGCTGTAAAAAATGCATATGTCATTCCAATTAGGATTATTGCTAAAAATAACACAGTTGATAATATAACAACTAACACTACTTTTTGATTTTTATTTTCCATATTATCTACTCTCTTTTCATATTCTAGAAAAATTATAACAAATTATATCTATTAAAACAATAAATCATATATCAAAATATCCATTATTTTTTAGGTATATATTTATTAAAAAATATTAAGATATTATTAGGAGAAAAATTATGTTAATACCAAATA
>ERZ825670.2710-NODE-2710-length-16207-cov-6.686974_pt1 | contig 16207 bp, 18 predicted proteins | sample MGYA00519929_ERZ825670 | MGnify/ENA primary metagenome ERZ825670 (study PRJEB31778, sample SAMEA3449207) | human gut metagenome | biome: human gut; feature: human-associated habitat; material: faeces | place: United Kingdom | collected 2010/2012 ...
GCTTCGGCTGGCAGCGGGATATTTCCTATCCCCTGACCACCTCGGATCGCCACGGCGTCTATGCCCGTCAGCGTGTGGATGAGTTCAAGGACGGTGAGGTATTCAGTACCCAAAGCGCCCGTCAGCATAAGGACGCCACCGATCTCATTTGCCAACAGGCAGAATCCTACGCCTATCTCATTCGCCGCCTGACGCCTTTGGAATGTGAACGGCTCCAGGGCTTTCCGGACGGCTGGACAGACATCCCCGGCGCGTCGGATAGTGCAAGGTACAAAGCTTTGGGCAATAGCCTGGCGATACCCTGTGTGGAGTTTATTATGTCGCGGATCGCCGCGGCCATGCGGGTAGCATAGCCGCTTTGTTGGTATCGCCGCTGTTTCACGCCGCTTCTTCGTTGGCTTTGGTAATAGCTTTCGCGCTTGCTTTCGGGTATCTTAGCTTTACCATTAAAAAGATTGGAGGAACTGCTATGGCAGAAAAAATGCGCAACCTCTGTGCTGAAATTCCTTTGGAGCTGCATACCAAAGTACGGCAGCGACAGGCGGAATCCGGCGAGACACTGAGCCGGTACATGACTGCGCTCATCACCAAATTTTATGAAATGGAGGAAAATGTGAAGATGGACAAGGACAATGTGAGGACGGTGGCGTTTCAGGTGCCCACCGAGCTGTTTGAGCAGCTCAAGGCATACCTCAAGCGGAATGGCATCAAGCAGAACGCCTTCTTCCTGGACTGCATCCGGCAGGTGCTGGCAAAGGACGCCGGCGCCGAAGAATAAGAAATACATCGTGCGAACCGCTGCTGAAAATTTCGGCAGCGGTTTTGCTTTGGAGGAACAAAATGTTTATTTACCCCGAAAACCTGAAAGCCAAGCCCATGCTGTGGCTCTGGCTGCTGCGGGACATCGCCGTGATCGGCATCGGCGCTTTGCTCTCTGTGCTGGCGCTGACCCAGGGTCTCGGCATGGGACTGCTGGTGGTCACGGTGCTGTATGCCTTCCTCACCATTCAGGTGGATGGCAGCAGTATCTTAGATTTCCTGCGCCGTGCCGCCTGTTTTCTCTTTCTGCGGCAGCAATACTATGAATGGAGGCTGGACCCATGAACCGAAAACAGAAAAAGGAGCTGCGCCAGCGGCAGTCGACACGGCAGCTCATGGGCATCGTCCGCGTGACGCCCCACGGCATCGTGACAGATTCCGGAGAGCGGGTCTTCTTCCTGATCCAGCCGGACAACCTCTCCGTCCTGTCCCCGGAGGTCATCCGGGGCCGCGTCCGCTCCCTAACCATGCTTCTCAGCACCCAACCAACCTTGGAAATTCTGGCGCTGGACTCCCGCGAATCCTTTCAGCGAAATAAGGAGTATTACCTGCGGCGCTTGGAGGAGGAAACGGAGCCTGCCGTGCGGGAGCTGCTGGAGCGGGACACGGCCCATCTGGACGCCATTCAATTCTCATCCGCCTCCTCCCGCAAATTTGTGCTGGTGCTCCCACTGGATGAAAAAGCCGGTGCGGATGAAGGTGCGCTGCGGCAGTTGGAGAAAGCCATCTGCGACCACGGGCTCCGCGTGCGTCTGGCGGAGGAGCAGGATGTGAAGCGCCTGCTGGCGATCTACTACCGGCAGGATCTCACCACGGAGGTATTCCGTGATTTCGATGGAGAGGAGTATGTACATGGCTAAAAAGAAACAGAAGAAGAAAAAGAAGATGCCGGAACAGGTGCAGCGCCCGAAAGACTTTCTGGATATGATCGCGCCCGCGGCGGTGAAGTTCAACACAGATCACTTCATCCTCGGCAGCCGGTATCACACGGCGATGGCGCTGAAAAGCTACCCGCCCATGACGGATGAGCTGGCGCTGCTGCGGGGCCTTGGCGATATGGGCGGCGTCAATCTGCGCCTGACGGCACGGCAGGTCACCCCTGCCGAGGAGGACGCCATCCTCCACGCCGCCACCAACAAAAGCCGCATGGAGCGGAGCAACACCAACGATTACAAGCAAAGCGTCACGGCGGAGGCCAACCTGCGGGATATGGCGGAGCTGCTGGCAAAGCAGCGGCAGGAAAAGGAGCCGCTCATCCACTGCGGCGTTTACTTGGATATTGCCGCCACGGATACGGAAAAGCTGCGCGCGGCGCGGGATACCGTATCCGCACAGTTGGTCCGCTCCCGCATGGGCGCCGATCCGCTGCTCCTGCGTCAGCGGGAGGGCTTTCTCTCCGCCAACCCCGCGGGCGGCAGCCAACTGGCAAACTTTGCGGAGCGGGTATTGCCCGCACGCAGCGTTGCCAATCTGTACCCCATGAACTATTCCGGCAAAACCGATCCCAAGGGCTTCTTCATTGGCCGTGACCGCTTCGGCTCCAACATCATCGTGGACTTCGACCGCCGTGCTTCTGACAAGACCAACGCCAGCGCCCTCATCCTCGGCAACACCGGACAGGGCAAAAGTTATCTTCTGAAGCTCCTGCTCTGCAATGTGCGGGAGGCAGGCAAAAGCGTGATCTCTCTGGACTCCGAGCATGAGATGGAGGACGAGTGCCGCGCCCTGGGCGGCTGCTTTTTGGACTACCTCAGTGGGCAGTACCGCATCAACCTGCTGGAGCCTCGCTGCTGGGACGATGGCAGCGGGCCGGAAGACCCGGACGCGCCGGACGCTTTCCGGGGGACGCTGCTCTCCCAGCACATCTCCTTCCTGCGGGATGTGTTCCGTGTCTACAAGGGCTTTGACACGCCCCACATCGACACGCTGGAACTGATGGTGGAGCGGCTCTATCAAAAGTGGAACATCACCGACCGCACGGACTTCGCGTCGATGCGACCAGAGGATTACCCCATCCTCTCCGACCTCTACGACGCCATTCAGGAAAGCTACGACCATTACGAGGCCGCAGACAGCCTCTACCCGCGGGAGATGCTGCGGGATCTGCTGCTGGGACTCCATTCCATGTGCCGCGGCGCGGATGCTCGCTTCTTCAACGGGCATACCAATATTGACCGCTCCAAATTCCTTGTTTTTTGTGTCAAGGGACTGGATAACATGGCGGAAAATCTGCGGAACACCCTGCTGTTCAGCCTGCTGTCCTATATGTCGGATCAGCTTCTGACGCTGGGCAATTCCGTGGCCGCCATTGACGAGTTATACCTGTGGCTGTCCGATCCCACCGTCATCACCTACATCCGCAACGCGCTTAAAAGAGTACGAAAAAAGGAATCCGCCCTGTTTCTCGCCAGCCAGAATCTGGAGGACTTCACTCAGCCGGGAATACGGGAGCTTACACGCCCCCTCTTTTCCATCCCCGTCCATCAATTTATCTTCAACGGCGGCAACGTGGATAAGAAATTCTTCATGGATAACCTCCAGCTGGAGGAGTCCGAATATGCCCTGATCCGGGACCCGCAGCGCGGCTCCTGCCTCTACAAGTGCGGCAACGAGCGCTATCTCTTGCAGGTGCAGGCCCCGGAGTACAAGCAGGCCCTCTTCGGAACGGCAGGTGGACGATGAATATTGTGGCATATACCCTGCGGCTATGATGATGGAGAGTGATGGAATGAATAGGAAAACGAAGACGATTTGTATTCATGTAGATGAAGAACGATTGAAAGAACTTCATATTCGCGCGGCGCAGTCACAGAAATCTTTGCAGGATTACGTTACGGATCTGATACGCAAGGACTTGTGCCCATATCAACAGTCCTCGTTGCTGCCGGAGCAAAAGGCGGCGCTGAATGACCTTTCAAAAGAGGCTCTGAGCGTGGTGGAAAAAATGGAGGACATCCTGCGGCCGGAACAGCAAGAACACGGAGGAATGCGCTTTGGTTAACCCTGCATGGATTATCAGAGCGGCGGCTGCAGTTCTCTCGGATGAGGACACCCGGAAAAGGCTGGGCTGGATCGTGGCGGCGATCTGTTCACCGTTGATCCTGACGCTGGCGCTGATCTGCTCTCTGCTCTCCGGCAGTGCGGAGCATAACAATTCCGCCGTTCTGCTGTGCTTCAACGGCGGCAACATTCCGGACAAAACGCCTGCCGAATATGTCGCCTACATTGAAGATATGCGCCGCAGCTTCACGCTGCTGGACGATGCCATCGCCGCCGTCAATGACATGACGGAGAACAGCGACAGCCTTGACGGTATCCGCGTCAAGGCTGTTTTCTATGCCATTTTCTTTGGAGAGGACACACCGAGCCGCCGAGCGCACCGACAGTACGTGGATTGCTTTGTGACCTACGAGGAACGTACCCGCACCGTCACCGATGAGGATGGGACGGAAACCGAGGAGAGCTACACCGTGGCGATTCCCATTGCGGATATGGCGGAGGTCTACAGCAATATTGAAAACGTGCTCCATTTACAGATCTCCGAGGAGCAGAAGTCAAACGCCGACAGTGTGTACAATCTGGTGCGCTATGGCGTTGCCGGAGGTTCAGATGGCTGGATTCCAGGCGCGGATGTGCCGTACATTGGCGCGGACGGCTTCTGTTCACCCATCGGTTCAGGCTGGGAGCGCCGTGTCACCTCTGAATTCGGCAACCGCATCGATCCCATCACCGGGAAGCGCAAGGGGCACACCGGCATGGACCTGGCTGTTCCCACCGGCACGCCCATCCGCGCCGCGCTGGGAGGAACGGTGACGGTCTCCAAGTACAACGCCGGAGGCTACGGCTACTACGTGTGCATCGACCACGGCAACGGACTCGTTACGCTGTACGGTCACTGCTCTCAGCTTCTGGCGAGAGTGGGACAAAACGTGCAAGAGGGCGATATCATCGCCCTCTCCGGCAGCACCGGGCGCTCCACCGGGCCGCATCTCCATTTCGAGGTGCGCGTCAACGGGGAACGGGCGAATCCAAGGGCATATCTGCCGAAAGGCTGAAAGGAAGGAAATGATTATGAATGCAACAGCAACGCAGATCACGGCGGAGCGTGAGCGGGAGTTGGTGGAGAAGCTCGTGGATCTTCTCAGCAGCCGCTATGATGCTGGGAATCTCTATGACATCCTGCGTCACGGACTCGGCATGGATCACAGCGATATGGAGGCGCTGGGCTTCCAGCTCCGCGACTACTACGAGGAGGTTGAGTGACATGGCATACGAAAAAGTCCCCAGACCGTCCACGGTCTATCATTTAACGCAAAAAGGCAATCTCGACAGCATTCTGGATGACGGCGTGATCCGCCGCTTCAACGATACGGAATGCTGGTTCTGCGAGAGCCTCGATAAGATGCGGGCATACATGGAGCAGACCGTGATGTGCGAAGGCAAACCGTATCGCACCGCAGATGGACAGCTCTGCCATTACTCCAAATTCAACCCGGAAGCACACATCCTTCTCAAGCTTGCTCCCATCCGGCAGGAAAATGCCTGGTATCGCCGGACCCAGGAACAGCCTTCAAGCAGTTCCGATGAAGTAATGCAGGCAGAAAGAGAATTCTTCCCACTGAGTATTGGATATCGCGGTGATATGGCATTTCAAAATGCGGAAGTGATTGATGTGCCAAAATTTCTTGCCGGGGAGATCGTCAGCCACAAGGAACTGACCTCCAGTGAACTGTGGGGCCTGTTATTTGAGCGAACCGAGGCAGAAATGGCTGCCTATATGCGCGGGCTGGATCATCTGGAACGTGACGAACTGATCCAGTCCGCGGCGGAGATCTCCGCCATGCAGGTGTGCCGCAGAGGACTGATGGCGGAGAGGAAAAAACTGACAAGAAGAAACGTTCTATTTTTGCTGCAGGTGGAAAAGCCGCTGGGATTAATTTCTGAAGTGTGGATGGAGCAGCAGAATGCCGGAGAAGGTAATGCTTTTTCCCGATTGCTTGCGGAACTGTACAAGCAGAAAGGAAATGGGTATCTGATCGATGATGAACAGCCAGAAACCGTGAAGCAGATGCTGGAATCCTGCCCAAACAATTGCTTCATGCTTCTGATGCCGCAAGGTATTTTAAAGCTTGCCTCCGATGAAGCTGAAAAGGCTCTGTGCGGTGAAGAATACACTGTACTTCTGGACTATTCCGGAGATTCGGAGCCGATTAAGACAGCAGACTTGCTGGAAATGGTAGTCATTGATATGAGGAGGGATGAGCAGGGCTGCTGGTATGTCCTGGTTGTCCATCCAAAGCTGTTGGAGGCGCTTAGACGGGAAAAGAAAATGACCTGATGTCCTCATTACCGACGAACACATCGGAGCCTATGCGGTGATCGACCACGGCAATGGCCTTGCCACGCTGTACGGCCACTGCTCCAAGCTGCTGGCAAAAGCAGGCCAGACGGTGGAGGCGGGAGACATCATCGCTCTCTCCGGCAGCACCGGGCGCTCCACCGGTCCGCATCTTCATTTCGAGGTGCGTGTCAACGGGGAGCGGACGAATCCAAGGGCATATCTGCCAAAAAGTTAAAAAGGACAACAGTCAAAGGAACAGAAATGGAGGCAAGCGATGTCAGATAAAAACTCGCTATTGGAATTCCCAACGGACGAAACCAAGGAAAAAGTACAATGGACAAAAGGACACGACTTCATGGACGGCACGCCGCGGTATACCTTTGAGGGACGCGATCCCGCTACGACCTATGAGCGCTTTCAAGTCGTAATCTACACAGAGTGGGAACACCGGTACGCACATGATCCCGGCAACCGGTGCAAACACTATTACGGCTATGTGCGTGATAATGAACAGGAATGGTCAGAAACCATCGGACCGTTCTTCTCTGTGAGGGAAGCGAAGAAGGAAACGCTGGCGCTATTCAATTCCTTTATGGAGCGGTTCGTTGCAATGGAGTCGGCTACGCAGAAGCACAATATGAAAATGGGAGGAATCTGAGTATGGCGTATGTAAAAGTCAGGCCGCCGGTCAAGATTTATCACCTGACGGGGAAGGACAATCTCAACAGCATTCTGGACGACGGCGTGATCCGCCGCTTCAACGATACGGAATGCTGGTTCTGCGAGAGCCTCGATAAGATGCGGGCATACATGGAGCAGACCGTGATGTGCGAGGGCAAGCCCTACTACGCCGTAGGCGGTCAGCTCTGTCGCTATCCCAAGTTCGTGCCGGAGGACTATGTTCTCCTCAAGCTCACGCCCAGTCACGCAAAGGATAACTGGTACCGCTGGGATCAGGAGATCCCTCCCGGCAGCCCCAGAGGACTGGTGCAAGCAGCTAAAGAATTCTCTATGCTGAAGATCGGCTACCGCGGCGACATGGCATTCCGCAACGCGGAGGTCATCGATGTGCCGCTGTTTCTTACGGATGGGATCACGCAGGGAGAGCCGGTGCAGACCACATCGGAACTGCGGGAACTCCTGTTTGAACATGTCGAGCGTGAGCAGAGGGAATACACAGATTCCCTCTACCGCATGACGCAGGGACAGCTCATCGCCAACGCAGGAGAGATCGAGGCGAATCGTTTTTGCTATAATGCCTTGCTGACCATGCGTTTAGACCGTGAACAGTTGAAAGTGCTGGCGGCGATGGATGACCCGCTGGAGGCAGTACGCAGCGCATGGGCCTCGGCGCAGGACGTGGGACAGGAGGAAGAATTCTCTCATACGCTGTTTGAAATCTGTGAGCAGACGGCGCAAGAACAGACGATGCGGATGAAATAGGAGGAACATACCAACCATGAAAAAGGAAAATGTCACGATCTCATTCGAGAGCGAGCAGCTTGCCGCTCTCGAATTTTCACTTAAAAAGAAGAACTCCAGCGTGCAAGCACAGTTGGAGGAGCTGCTCAAATGCCTCTACGAATCTGAGGTGCCGGAGCCGGTGCGGGAATATCTCGCCAGCCGCACAGCGCCTGCTGCCCGTCCGCGCCGTCCGGCAAGACCGGCGAAGCCGCAGCCGCGGGAGGAGCCTCCTTCCGCGTTGGCGCAGCCCACTGACGAAAGGAATGGTGAGTGAGATGGCAGATCATGTAGACATCACGCTGTGGATCGACCGGCGATGGAAGGATGCCATTGAAAAGCATCTCAAGGATGAAACCTTGCAGGAGCATCTGGAGGATGTGCTGGATGAGCTGTGCAACCAGCTCCCAGAACGTGAGTATGAGCGCATCAGTGCCGAGATCTACGCGGAGGATGCCGCACAGCGTGCAGAGGAAGAAGCCTCCCGCACCTATGCTGCCTGCCATGTGACGGAGCGCGGGCAGGAGTGGTACTTCAAGACATCGCTCGGCGAGGAGCTGCTGGCGGTCGGGAAAAAGCTGCGCGGTTATCTTACAAAGGGCAATGGTGTTGCGCCGGACAAATTTATCGGAATGTTTTTCGGCGGGCAACCCATCACAGCAAAAGAGTTTGACGCCCTGACCGCTGTACGCATGGAGAACACCGGCAAGGTGCGCGGCGTGTTCGATGTGAACTTCGACAAGCGGGAGTTCTCCGCCGTACACATCATGGACGGCTGGCGAACCTGGGCGATGCGGGATGTCTCCCCGTCCGTCTACCATGCCACAAGGTCGCGCTTTGCTTCGGCGGATGAACAGCTCTCCAAACTATTGGAGCTGCTGGATGGCATGGAAATCACCTCGGCGGGACATCTCTCCGCGCGGAATTTTTCCTTCAGTGATGAGATCATGATGGAGGAGGACGGTAAGCTCAACTTCTATGTGGACGCAGATTTTGATGTGGACGCTGCCTTCGGAACCTTCGTCCTCACGGACAAAAACGATGACTGGCTCAACATCTATGCCAACTACGACATCGCGGAGGATAGACCCTGCGACACGCTGGAGCTGACGCTCTGCAAGGGCGACGGTTCCGAGGAAAGCTGGAGCTACCAGCTCAACGCCGCAGAGCAGGATGTCCTGCTGCGCAGGATGGAGGAATACTGTCAACAGCAGACCGGCATGAGTCTCCACGACTACGCACAGCAATTCCGCGAGGAACCGGAACAGCAGCAGGGGCCGGTGATGAAGCTGTAGGTACAAACGCAGGCACAGCAAGGCTGAAGCACTCACGGCTGCGGAAACAACAGCGTCCAGGCTGCGCGTGCCTGCGGGCCCGCGGCGCCGCCGAACTGCGTCAACCCGCCCTTGGCGGGCAGCCGCAGTTTGGCGGCTGTTATTCTGCTCCCGCGGTTTTTCTCCGTCCCGAATTTGAAAGCGTTTTGCGCAGATAGTTGTGCTTTCAAATGTGCCGCGCAGGGCGGCTCCCCGTTTCCCCGCACCGTTCGCCCTGTGTGCCGCTGTGTGCGCGTTTAAGGGCTGGGGTGGAGTGTGTACCCGCCAAAGCCCATTGAAGCGAGTGTTGCGGCGTTTGTGGGCGATGTGCGAAAAATCCGTGTAGATACGGCTTCGACGATGGAGAAATGAGCCTTTGGGGAGGGTGTTTTTCCTCCTGACCATGCCCTGTTCCAGAGGCTTTCGCCCCTTATTTACCCGTTCGATAGTGGAACAAGATAAAGGGCCGCAGTCGCAAGCGCCCGCGGCCCGCCCACAAAGCCCCGCAGTGCGGGGCTTTTTCGCGCTTTCCAAAGCGCAGTCTATTTCAGCACATTTCAGAAAAACCGCAGTCTGGTTTCCAAAAAGGCACGGTGTTTCCGGCACTCGCGCCCCTTTTGACCGACGGCAAGGAAAGGAGAACACCGATGGAAGAAAAAGTGAAAAGGAAAACGACATTCTGGCTCCCACCCGACATGATCGACCGCATGGACGGCTGGCTGAAAGCAGACAACTGCCGCAGCCGCAATGAATTCGTAGAAAAGGCCCTGCGGTTCTACATGGGCTATCTCGGCACGGAGGACAACACCGCCTACCTCTCGCAAGCCATCCTCACCGCCATTCAGGGTACGCTGGACGACAACAACAACCGTCTGCGGACGATCCTCTTCAAGTGCGCGGTGGAGCTGAATATGCTCTGCCACACCATCGCCGCCCACTTCCGTACCGATCCCATCCACACGCGGGAGCTGCGGGCCTACGCGGTGGATGAGGTGAAGCGCACCAATGGTCAGGTGAGTTTTGAAAACGCGGTGCGGAGCCAGCGGCGCATAGAGCCGGATGACGCATGGCCCGGATCGTACTGATTTCGCCCTACCTCAAGGGCGGACAGAACGCCGCGAAGCTGGCGCAGCGTACCCGCTACGTCGCCACCCGTCCCGGCGTGGAGCTGCTGGCGGATGAGCGCAGTACACTCCCCGCCACAAAAAAGCAGCGGGATTTTATCACGCGGCTGCTGAAGTCCTTCCCCTCCTGCTGGGAACTCATTGAGTACGAGGAATATCTGGATCACCCCACCCAGGGCAGCGCCTCCGCGTTCATCCAGCAGGTGCAGGAAGACTACATGGAGGCGCTGGAGCAAAAGGAAAATTTTATCGACTACATCTCCCATCGTCCCGGCGTCCAGAAGGACGGTGAGCACGGGCTGTGGGACGCTCACGGTAAGGTACAAAATCTCGCGCAGGCGGTACGGGAGGTGGCGGAGCACACCGGAAATGTATGGACACCGGTGGTGGCGCTGCGCCGTGAGGATGCAGAGCGGCTGGGCTATGACAGCGCGGAAAACTGGCAGGCTCTGGTGAACGCCTCCATCTGCGATATCGCAAAGGCGTATAAGATCCGACCGGAAAACCTGCGTTGGTATGCTGCGTTCCACCAGAAGCCAAATCAGGTGCATATCCACATGATCATCTTCTCCGCAGATCCAAAGGAGGGCTACCTCACCAAAGAGGGTATCCGGGAAATGAAATCCGTCTTCGCCAGACGGATCTACCACGCGGATCGGATGCACATCTACCAGCAAAAGGATACCGCGCGGCAGGAGTTGCAGGCGCAGACCCGCAAGGCAATGGTGGAGTGCATTGCGCAGCTGGAGCATGGCTCGATGGACAATCCAAGGCTGGAGCAACTCACCGAGGAGTTGACAGAACGCCTGCTGACGGTCAAGGGCCGAAAGGTCTACGGCTACCTGCCGCCAAGGGTCAAGGCCATCGTGGATGCCATCGTGGAGGAGCTGGCGAAGGACGAGCGGGTGTCCGCCGCCTACGAAACGTGGCAGACGCTCTACGAGCAGGTGTGCCTGGACTACGATCAGCGGCCGCGCAAGCGTCTGCCGCTCTCCCGGCAAAAGGAGTTCCGGAGCGTCCGCAATATGGTCATTCAGGAAACACTGCAATGGATAGCGGAGCGGCAGCGGTACGCGGATGTGCGGAGAACACCTTCCGCGCAGGAAGGACCTATCATCAAAAAGGATGCCGCAGAAGCCGCGCCAAAGAACTCTGAGGTCACGGCATCTCTCGCGTCGGCGCAGCCCAAATCTGACCGTGCGGCGAGTGCCGCACCAGAAGATCCCGGTTCCTCTGATGCTGCCGCTTCTGAGGACACCACGCCGCCTGCGGTTGAAGATGCACCGGCTTTTTCTCAGCAGTCAGTTCACCCTGATCAGCAAAAAGAGAGCGCACCGGCAGGAGCGGATTACCATGCCCCCACGGTGAGAGAAACCGTCGTGCGGATGCTGCACCACATGAGCAGGATCTTCGAGGACAACAGCAAGATCGACCAGATCCACCGCGGCTTGCAGATCGACCGCAAGCGCCGACAGGAATTGCAGCGCAAGCGGCTGGCGATGGGACACAAGCCGGACGATCACGAGGAACAGACCTTCAGGTAGCGCAAAGCAGAATTATGAAAGGACATGTCATGAGCAAATTTATCTATTTCACGCCGGAGGAAAAAGCACGTGCGCAGAACACGGATCTCGTGTCGCTGCTGCGCGCCCAGGGGGAGCGACCCGTGCGCTCCGGCCGGGAGTTCCGTACGCCCAATGATCCCAGCATCACCGTGCGGGGCAACAAATGGTTTGATCACTCCGCGCGCGTCGGCGGCTACGCCGTCAGCTTCGTCCAGCGCTATTACCGTCTCCCTTATCCGGAGGCGGTTTTGCTTTTGCTGGGCAGAAAGAACAGAAAAACATATGAACAGGCAAAGCCTGTGAATGAAGTTCCAAAGGCTTTCGCGCTGCCGGAACCTTACGGAACCATGCGGCGTATGTATGCCTACCTCATGCGTCAGCGCCACATTGACCGCGAGGTTATTTCCGCCTTCGTACATGAAAAGCTGCTCTACGAGGACAAGCATCACAACTGTGTTTTCGTGGGGCTGGATGACAGCGGTGAGGCCAAGCACGCGCACATCCGCAGTACCATCAGCGAGGGACGGGTGTTCCGCATAAACATCGAGAGCAGCGCCAGCGAGCACTGTTTTCATAAGAACGGCACAGACAAGTCCCTCTATGTGTTCGAGGCGCCCATCGACCTTCTGTCCCACATTACCCTCTATCCATACGGCTGGCAGGAACACAGCTATGTTGCCTGCTGCGGAACTTCTATTCAGCCAGTGCTGGAACGGCTGCGGCAGAATCCGAAGCTGGACATGGTGTATCTGTGCCTCGACAACGATGACGCGGGCAATGACGCCTGCGACCGTATGACGGATACGCTGGAGGACATGGGCTTGGATGTAGAGCGGCTCTGCCCGGTGCGCAAGGACTGGAATGACGATCTCTGCGCCAAATTCGAGAGGAAGGAGAAAGACGCATGAACGAAAACGTATGGCCCCTGATTTTGCTTGGCGGCGGACTGCTGGCATTTTTGCTTGTGGTGTCTTTCCTCTCCAAGAATTATTCTCTCAACAACTTCAAGAACAAAACTGTCGGCGACGGTCAGCACGGCACGGCGCGTTGGGCAACGCCCAAGGAGATTCACACGACCTATCATGTGGTCCCGTTTCGCCCTCGCCGCTGGCGCAAGGGAGAGGATCTGCCCACGGTGCAGGGCATCATCCTCGGCAGCATGGGCGGCAGAAAGCGCAGAGCTAAAAAAGGTGCGATTTCACAGGCCACTCACAAGCTGCTGGAGAGGCTCCGCCGTCCTACAGCAGGGAAAAAAGAAAAGCGAAAGCCGAAGAAAAAGAAAACGGCAATTTCCAAAATCAAAAATGTGGTGGAAGATCAGCAGGATGTCCGCGCGCTGGTGGACAGCGATGATATCCACTGCCTTATGATCGGTGCTTCCGGCGTGGGTAAAACTGCATACTTTTTATACGCCAACTTAGAGTATGCCAGCGCCAGCGGCATGAGCTATCTGGCGCTGGATACCAAGGGGGGTGCGACACGTTGCAACACAAGGAGTGCCTTGCAAGCACTCTGAAACTTGCCGCACAGAAATGTGAAGAACTGTTCAATCGAATTAGATGGTGAAATTCCATCTCTGTACAAAACCAACGGCGAAGATGGCAGGCATAGCCGGAGCCGGTACAAGTGCTAATACTCCAATATGCGGCTGGTAACTGTAATTGCCAGCGGTATAAAGCTTGGTGAAGTCGTAACCTGAACGCCTAAGTCCGCGCAAGCGGATATGGAATATATGGTGCGGGCATCCGTATCCCATGGTTAAGGTACATAAAGTTTGCTCAAGCCTCGTAACGTGTCGCCGTCGAAAGGCGGATCATTGAAAACGCAGCACGACCCTCGACCTTTGGAGTGCTGTCCTTCTTCTGAAATGGAGAAGTGTCGTTCGCAGTAGAATTGTGGTTTAAACTGCGGCAGGGTTTTCCGGGGTATAGCTCCGACCTAAAGGATACACAAAAGGATAGATTGAACGGAACGTGTGAGAGTCTGTGCCGGGAGCCTTACAGGGCAAAGAACGGCGCGGAAAGTCAGCGGTTCCATAGTAGTCTGAGGGCGGGAAAGCCGTCTACATGGCGAAGGGAACCAGACAGACAAGAAGAATGAAAACAAAATAGAAAATCCCGCATTCCCTGAAATAACGGGTTCCGTACCACGGAGGTGAACGCCGTGCATTTGAACGGAAGATTTTCAAGTGAACGCGAACTGCGTGAAAATTGGACTTCATCTATGAGAAATCCAAAAGCGGAAGCTCTTTTTATGGGATACTTGAAGTGGCAAGCAATGAAGTAACCATTATAACGGCAATCCACGCGATCAAGTCGAACAGTGGTGCAAATACGGCTGGTGTTGACCGACGCAAAATGGACAGATACTTACAGATGGACAGGAATAAGCTGATAAGTCTTGTGCAAAGCGCATTTCAGAATTATCAGCCGAAGCCTGCCAGACGGGTATATATCCAGAAAAGCAACGGGAAACAGCGACCACTCGGCATACCGACTGTGCTGGACAGAATCGTGCAGGAATGCCTGCGAATTGTTCTGGAACCGCTGGTGGAAGCAAAATTCTTCCCAAACAGCTATGGATTCAGACCCTATCGCTCGGTGCATGATGCGGTGCATATGGTATTTCATTATGCGAACCTGAGAGCAAATCGCAAATCATGGTTTGTGATCGAAGGAGATATAAAAGGCTTCTTCGATCACATCAACCATCGGATATTGCTGAAAAAGCTGTGGCATATCGGCGTCCATGACAAACGGGTCTTAGCTATGATAAAAGCCATGCTGAAAGCCGGATACATGGAGCAAAATACGTTTTTCAAAAGCGCAGAGGGAACACCGCAGGGTGGAATCCTGTCACCGCTGCTGGCAAATGTCTATCTGACGGCGTTCGACTGGACAGTTGGAAGAATGTATCAGCATCCACGGCAGCAGACAGCATACATCTGCTCGGATAGAGCACGGCTCTTGTATCAGGGGGTCATACCGAAATATCTTGTACGCTATGCGGACGATTGGGTAATCCTCACGAACAGCGAACAGGAAGCCCACAGGTTTCTTCATTGGCTTCAAAAATACTTCACCCACAGACTGAAAATTGAACTATCGGAAGAAAAGACGGTTATCACGGATATGCGGCAAGCGCCTGTGAATTTTCTGGGATTCAGCTTTAAGGTTCGGCAGACAGCATACCAGCCGGATAAGCCGAGACGGGAGATCGCAATGAGCTACCCGAATCCACAAAAGCTTCAAAAGGCAATTCGAAAGCTGTGCGACGGCGTAAAAGCCGTGCGAACCTGCTCCAACGATTCATACCGTGCGGTACAGATAGAAACGGTCAATGCACAGATTGTTGGTATCGCAGAGCATTATAAACACGTTTTATGCTCGGAGGCGTACCACAAAATTGACTATGCGGTGAACAAATGCGCATACAAGGTTTTCAAGCGGATATACGGAAAATCGGTAAAAGATCACGTTATTCCGTTGGAGAATCTGAGCAATCGCCCGACCCGCCATGCAGGTCATAAGGATACCGCGCTTGCCATGCAGATACATGGTCAGTGGATTGGTTTCACAAAAGCGTATCTGACGCACGCGGCGCACGGCGGGCATAGCTTTCATCAGAAAATCACACCGTACACTGCGGAAGGGCGAGAGTTGTACCGGCGCAAAGCGAAGAAAAGTGCGCCAAAAGACAGACCGCCGCTGTATGACGGAACAAATCTTCTGGAGCTGTCCGCGAAAAAGCCGATTTACAATTTTGAGTATTATATGAACCGTGAATATGCCTTTAACCGGGACAAGGGAAAGTGCAGATGCTGCCATATAAACCTCAATCCGGGGCATTATCATTGCCATCATATAAACCCGAAACTTCCAATCAACCAAATCAACAAGGTTCAAAATTTAGCTTGGGTGTGTGAAAACTGCCACAAAGCAATCCATGGAAAGGCTGCGCCAAGTTATGCGGTCGGACAAGTAAAAGACAAAATTGAGCGTTTTCAAAAACAACTATAATCCGTTTTCATTCTAAGCGCAATCGGGCGTGAGCCTGCTTGCGTGTCGCCCAATCGGGCGACTTGTTTGTTGGCACGCCGGATGACGGGAAACTGTCACGTCCGGTGTAGAGTGGGGGAAAATCCGGCGACCGCATCAAAGGATTACCTATCACTATATTTGGCACGCAACTATGGAGCCATTGCCTCCCGGTATTACGGCTACAAGGTATCCGTCATTGACCTGCGCAATCCAACCCGCTCAGACGGCTTCAATTTCCTGACACTGATGAATCACTACATGGATATTGCACGCAAGCATCCGGAGAATCTTGCCGCCCGTGCGCGCGCAGAAAAATATGCCAAGATCCTTGCCAAGACCATCATCAACCCGGATGGCGACGCTGCCCAATACGGCGAGAATGCCTTCTTCTATGACAGCGCCGAGGGGCTCCTGACTGCCATTGTACTTCTGCTGGCAGAGTTCGCACCGCCAAAGGATGGAGAGCCGGAAAAACGGCATATCGTGTCAGCCTTCAAGCTGGTGCAAGATCTTCTGGCGGTGCCGAAGTCAAGAGGCAAGAACG
>ERZ825670.2714-NODE-2714-length-16203-cov-4.401288_pt1 | contig 16203 bp, 16 predicted proteins | sample MGYA00519929_ERZ825670 | MGnify/ENA primary metagenome ERZ825670 (study PRJEB31778, sample SAMEA3449207) | human gut metagenome | biome: human gut; feature: human-associated habitat; material: faeces | place: United Kingdom | collected 2010/2012 ...
CCCACTATTTATTTGGACTGAATTCTTTTCGTGAATTAGAGGAACCGGATCTTGTTTCCTGCATCCGTAAATTTCCGCATGCATTCTGTATGGGCTTACAGGGACCGGATATTTTCTTTTATTACCTGCCGTCCTACCTTCGCTCTTCCGGAAATATCGGGCAGTTGGCACACCACAAAAATACCGGTGTTTTTCTTATCCAGCTTTTAAAAAGTAAGGACATGTTCTTGGAAGAGACGGAGCAGCAGATTGCCATTTCCTATATCTGCGGCTTTCTTGGACATTATGTCTTAGATACTACCTGTCATCCATATATCTTTGCCAAGTCACACTATGGCACTTATGATAAGGGTTATTTTGGTCATCATGTATATCTGGAAACAGATATTGATGCAGAGCTTCTTACCTATTATAAGAACTGTGCGCCATCTGAATTCAACCAGAGTGCCACCCTGCACATCAGCCGGAAGGAACGGCACATCATTGCTTCTTTATTATTAAAGACTTACAGCTCCACATATAAAGAGTACCGCTTTACTTACCGCTCCATGCAGGCTGCCTTAAAAGCTGTGCAGCTTAATACCGCATGGATTCGTGACCCGCAGGGCAAGAAAAAAGTCCTTGCCCGTAAAATCGAGGCAAAGACTTTAGGTTATGCATGTATTTCTCCGTTGATTCCAAGTGACTACTTTACTTTTACGGTAGACCCGCTGAATCTTCGTCATTTCCGTTGGCGGAATCCATGGAACAAAGAAGATGTCTCCCATGAGTCCTTCTTTGACCTTTTGGATACTGCGGGAACCCGGTATCAGTCCATCTTAAATAAAACTGCAAGACTGTTTACGCTTCCAATCGGAACGCCGGTTTACCGGGAACAGTTAGATGCACTTTCCTTAGAGCTAGGAAACAACTCTTATGATTCCGGACTTCCATTAGAGAAAAATTCCTGAATCTGACCACAGATAATCTCCATGAGGCGGGTGCGGGCTTCCACACTCGCCCATGCAATATGCGGCGTAATCAGTAATTTCTCACTGTCTTTGATTCTGCGCAGCGGATTTTCCGGACTCATCGGTTCTACCCGGAGGACATCCAGTCCTGCTGCCGCAATCTCATCCTGTTCCAAGGCTTCTGCCAAATCCTCTTCTACCACAATCGGTCCTCTTCCAAGGTTTAAGAAAATAGCCGTTTTCTTCATCTGATGAAAAGCTTCTTTATTCATCAAATCCAACGTGTTTTCATCCAACGGTGCATGAACGGATACAATATCCGATTCCTTTAACAGTTCTTCGAAGCTGACACGCTCATAGCCCGGCTGGCTGTTTCGTCCGGAAGTGGAATAGTAAATGACACGACAGCCAAAGGCTTTTGCAATATCTGCAACTCTTTTTCCGATATTTCCAAGTCCGATAATGCCCCAGGTCATTTTTGCCAGCTCTCCGAAATGTTTATCAAAGTGGGTAAACATTTTATCTCCGATATATTTTTCATCTTTTACATAGCGGTCATAATAAGGCAGTTTTTCCAGTAAATAAAACAGCATGGCAAAGGTATGCTGTGTCACCGATTCCGTGGAATATCCCGCTACGTTGCGCCATGCAATACCACGTTTTTCAAGGTATGCCTTATCGAGATTATTCGTTCCGGTTGCCGTCACACACACAAGCTTTAAGTGGCTTGCATTTCCAATTTTCGTAGTAATAATGTTCCTTGTATATTATTTATCTGTTGGTGTAGTTGGAAGTTTTACTGTTGACTGGGTTGGAGATAATATAGGAGCACTTGGCGAATGGATTCGAGGTGGACTTGAAACAGCTGGTACTTCCGCATGGGTTTCAAGTTTGTTTGTTGATGGAATTATAGCAGGTGTTGGTGCAGTTTTAGGATTTGTGCCACAACTTATAATTTTGTTTTTATGTATTTCTATTTTAGAGACGACTGGATATATGTCAAGAATTTCTTTGTTTTTGGATAAAGTGTTTAGAAAACTTGGACTAAGTGGAAAAAGTTTAATACCTTTTATAGTTGGTTCAGGTTGTAGTGTGCCAGGAATAATGAGTTCAAGAATTATAGAAAACGAAGATGAAAAAAAGATGACAACAATTTTAACACCGTTTATTCCTTGTAGTGCGAAGTTACCTATTATCTCTTTATTTGCGGCCTATTTCTTTCCAGAAAACTCTGGTATAGCATCAGCATCACTTTACTTCTTTGCAATAGCAGTTATCTTTTTAGGTGCTTTAGTAATGAAAAAATTTGTATTTAAACATACAGCAAGTACATATATTTCAGAACTTCCAGAATATAAACTTCCTAGCTTAAAGTATGTTGCTAAAGATGTTTTTGATAAAGTAGTAGCATTTATAAAAAGAGCTGGAACTATTATTTTGGTTTGTTCAATTATGATTTGGTTTTTACTTTCGTTCTCATTTAACCTTGAGTATGGAGTTGAAATTGAAGATAGTATGTTTGCAACAATAGGCAACAAGATTTCTTGGGTGTTTGAGCCAATGCTTGGTACAAGAAGTTGGGGAGCGACGGTATCTGCAATTCAAGGATTGATTGCAAAAGAACAAGTTGTATCTTCGATGGCTGTTATAAATGGTTTAGCAGATGATACAGAAGATGGAGCAGAAATCTTTTCTGCAAATGGTGTGTTTGGATTTTTCACAGCTGCATCGGCTTATGCTTTTATGGTATTTAATTTATTCTCTGCACCTTGTTTCGGAGCAATAGGTGCTATGAAGAGAGAGCTTGGCGGCACTAAAAAGATGCTAAAGGCTGTTGCATTTCAAACAGTACTTGCTTGGGTACTAGCTACAATAATTTATCAGATAGGAAGCAAGATTGAGAGTGGAGTGATTAATTTAGCAAATGCACTGGTTATTGGAATTATAGTGTTTATTGTAGTGCTTATTTTAATATCAAAAGTCAAACATAAAAATTCAGAATGTTCATGTTGCCCTTATTCTAAAACGTGCGGCAAATAGAAATGAAGTAATGGTTACAGTATTGGCTTAAAAATGGGTATAAGGTCTGATAAAACTTTTATCCGCAAGGCTTTGTCAAGGTAGTATTGCTAAAACGCAATCTCCACCTTGACAAAATTGCTCCTAAAAGTGTTATCAGACCTTATACCCATTTTTAAGCCAATACTGTAATTATGTAGTATTTTATTCTAATCTGAAATTACATTTTTCGATTGACGTTGACTCTGAAAAAATATATAATTTTTAGGTAATAAATTTAAAAGGAGGGTCTTAGATGAACCAAGAAAAGTGGTTTTCAAAGTCTGGTGAAGATGTTGCTAAGTTTTTCGAAACAGATATGATAAAAGGATTATCATCTGAGCAAGTTGAAGAAAAACGTAGTGTGTATGGAACAAATGAAATTGTTTCAAAAAACAAGAAATCTATTGCTAAAATGATTTTAGAGCAATTTCAAGATTTTATGATTATTATCTTGATTATTGCAGCAGTGATTTCTGGTATTGTGGGTCAAAGTAATGGTGAGGGTTTTACTGACTCAATAATAATTTTAGTAATAGTTATTTTAAATGCTGTAATAGGAGTTATTCAAGAACTTAAGGCTCAAAAGTCTTTAGAGTCTTTAAAAAACTTAAGTGCTCCTCATTCTAAAGTTATAAGAGATGGCAAGCTTCAAGATTTAGAGTCTAAATATTTGGTACCTGGTGATATAGTCGTTTTAGAAACAGGTGACTATGTGCCAGCTGACTTGAGACTTATAGAAGCTGTTAATTTAAAAACGCAAGAGGCTGCATTAACAGGCGAATCTTTACCAGTCGAAAAAACTACTGAAAAGATAGATAAAGAGGATATAGGTATTGGTGATAGATTAAATCAAGCTTTTTCATCAAGCTTAGTTACTTATGGTAGAGGAAAGGGTATTGTTGTTTCAATAGGTATGCAGACAGAAGTTGGAAAAATAGCTACTATGTTAGATAGTGTTGATGATAGTGAAACTCCTCTTAGCAGAAGACTTGAAGCCTTAGGAAAAACTTTGGGAATTGCTGCACTTGTTATTTGTCTTGTGATATTTGCTGTTGGCTCTTTCGTACATGGAAGAGAGATTTTTGAGATGTTTATGACAGCAGTTAGCTTAGCTGTTGCTGCTATTCCAGAAGGATTACCTGCAATATCAACTATAGTTCTTTCTATTGGTGTTCAAAGAATGGTAAAAAGAAATGCTATAATTCGTACATTGCCATCTGTTGAAACACTTGGTAGTGCTACAGTTATATGTTCAGACAAAACAGGTACTTTGACTCAAAATAAAATGACTGTTGAAAAGATTTTTTATAACAATGAAATCTTTGGAGTGGAAGAAAAGAAATATAACGTGGATGATCATTTAAGACTTCTAATGAATTCGATGATACTTTGTAACGATACTAAAGTTACTAAAGATGGAGAAGAATTTAAACTTGCTGGTGATCCAACTGAAACAGCACTTGTTGATTTGGGAATTAAATTAAATATGCTAAAAACTACTATGGATGATGAAAATCCAAGAGTAGAGGAGATTCCATTTGATTCTGAAAGAAAGCTTATGAGTACAGTTAATAATACAAATCAAGGTTTGTTTGTGTACACAAAAGGTGGAGTTGATGAGATATTATCAAAATGTAGCAAGATATATTTAGATAACCAAGAAATGGCTTTAAGTGCAGAAAACATTAACTATATTAAGCAAGTTAATGAAGAGATGGCTAAGGGTGCACTTCGTGTGCTTGCAATGGCATATAAGAGAGTTGATAAAGTTCCTACGCGTAATGAAATGAATAACTTAGAAAGCGAATTAGTTTATATTGGTATGGTTGGTATGATAGACCCTGCTAGACCTGAAGCTAAAGAAGCTGTTGAAAAATGTAAAACAGCTGGTATTAAACCAGTAATGATAACAGGTGACCACAAAGTTACAGCTATGGCTATTGCAAAAGATATTGGAATCTTAGAAAATGAGTCAGAAGCTATTACTGGTAGTGAACTTGAAAAAATGCCACAAGAAGAATTAGAAAAGAATGTAAAAAATTATTCTGTTTATGCTAGAGTTTCTCCAGAACATAAAGTTAGAATTGTAAAAGCATGGCAATCACAAGGCGAAGTTGTTGCTATGACTGGTGATGGCGTAAATGATGCTCCAGCACTTAAAACTGCAGACATTGGTGCTGCTATGGGAATAGTTGGTACAGATGTTGCAAAAGAAGCTGCTGATGTTGTTTTAACAGACGATAACTTTGCTACTATCGTTTCAGCTGTTGAAGAAGGTAGAAGAATATATGATAATATTTTAAAAGCAGTTCAATATTTGCTTTCATCAAATATTGGTGAGATAATTGTTTTATTTGTTGCTACTATGTTTGGTTGGCTTGCAGAGCCACTTTTACCAATTCACATTTTATGGATTAACTTAGTTACAGATAGTTTGCCAGCACTTGCTTTAAGTGTTGATCCAGCAGAAAAAGATATAATGAAGAGAAAAGCTAGAAAAGATAAAAACATTTTCTCTAAAGGCATGACATTTAGAGTTATTTACCAAGGAATTATGGTTGGTGTTTTGACATTGCTTGCTTTCTGTATAGGATGTAGATTTGATTTTGCATCACTTGCAAATCCAGAAGTAGCAATGACTGCACAAACTATGGCTTTTGCAGTACTTGCTATGTCAGAGTTGGTTCATGCGTATAATGTACGTTCGAATAAAGAATCTATATTTAAGATTAAATTAAAAACTAATATGGTTTTAGTTTTAGCTACACTGGTTTCATTATTACTTATGGTAGTTGTGCTTGGAGTTCCAGTTTTACAAGGTATGTTCGAAGTTACAGAATTATCAATTACAAATTGGGTTTGGGTAATATTACTTTCTCTTGCACCACTTACAATTGTTGAAATTTTGAAATTATTTAAGATTAATACATTAAAAGATGAATAAAAAATGAAAATAAAAGGCTATCCAAAAAAGAGGATAGCCTTTTATAATTAGTCTAAGAGTTCATTTTCAACCTCTAAAAACGATTTTGAAAGACTTTGAAGTGTTGAGTAGAAATTACAGAAATCAAGCAAATCAGTTACCTTATAGGACTGCCAATCTATGAAGTCTTGATACAATTCCCGGTCTATGAAGTGACTCAAGATGTGCTGATCAGACAAGGCAGTGATAGTGTTGAGAGTAGAGATGCAGTTGTTTGCCTCTTCAATAATTTTTGGAACATCACAGTTAGGAATTACTTCTTCAAACTTTGACAGTACATCGGAAAGCCACTTCCAAACTAAACTGGAAACTTCTTTGTATTCTAAAATCTCGTTCAGGTTATAACTGTCGGGTGATTTCATAAAAGATACCTCCTTATACTAAGTCGGTTATTCGAAACATCTGTGCCAACACTTGCATTATACCATGGTTTTTATGATATTGCAATTCTTTGTGAATATTATTTGAACACTAATGAAGTAAAGACAAAATTATTTTTTTTTTTGAAAAAAGTCTTGAAAAGAAAAACAAACTATGCTAATATATATCTTGCATGTGAAAAATATGCAAATCGGGGTGTGGCTCAGCTGGTAGAGTACGTGGTTTGGGACCATGGGGCCGGAGGTTCGAGTCCTCTCACCCCGACCAATGCGGGTGTGGCGGAACTGGCAGACGCGCTAGACTTAGGATCTAGTGTCTTCGACGTGGGGGTTCAAGTCCTCTCACCCGCACCATAATAAGCCGTTTTAGATGTTAAAGTCTGAAACGGCTTATTGTTTTATTTTTAGTATATCAAAAAGAGGCTGGATATAAATTCTAGTCTCTTTTGCATAATTTATACCAATATTTTAGTTTTACGATTTTTGACATTACACAATTATATTGTTGAAATGAGAAATAGATTTACCTAAATTGCAGGTAGTAGGAGATTGCTTTTTTCTTTCAAATAAAGTGGCAACAAGTGTAAGCTTGCCGGAACTGCAAGTAGCAGGACACAGTTTTTTATTATTCAATAAATCGGCAACAAGAGTAAATTTACCTAAATTACAACAAGTGGAAGGTAGTAGATTTTTGCCAAACAACACATCAATAGTAGAATTAAACTTACCTCAAATACCTGAACATGAACATAAAATTGCAAGTAGAAATCAAGGTGGAAAAAAGACAATAATATCTGCAGATATATCAAGATTAGATAGAAAAAATTTGTTAACAAGGATAGAAATACAAATTGCCAACAAAATGATGGAAAAATTGAATAAAAATGTTTCGAAACAGATGAATATTATTTTTTTATTGATTTCTTTTATGTGTAATGATATAATTTGCCACATAAGGAGGTACTTAACTGGTTATCACTTCAATAATTTGGAGGTGGATCAAATTTTATGAACTTACTTACGTTCATGGAAGACGCAAACTATAATGATTTCTTGCTAGAGCAAAAACAGATTAAGAAAGATCTGGTTTATGATTTGGCGAGGCGTTGCGGTTTTAAAGTTTTAACGCATAGTACAGAAGGGAGAGTGTACTATAGATTAAAAAAGGTGGGAATACCTTGTGAGAGACTTTATACGCATGAAGAAAAGACTACGTTTAATTATTTGGATTTGGCTGATTTACATATAGGCAATTCGGATTGCCAGATTGGTAAGATACGGTGTGTTCTAGATGAAGCTTTGAAAAATAATGTTGACTATGTTTTTATTGCGGGAGATATATTAGATGGTGTCACGTATCCTAGAAGAAAGAATGTTTCAGAGATTTATAGATGTCAGATTGGTATAGCATATCTTCTTTTTAAGGATTATCCTACTTTGGATTTTAGGGTTATTCCTGGAAACCATGACTTTACGTTTGATTCGTTTGGAATTAGATCTCCACTTCGTTTTCTGGAAGAACGTTTGCGAGCAGATGGGTGTAAATTTACGGTTTATGATGGCTATATTCAAGACTTTGAGATGGCTGGCGTTATCAAAAGAATGATGCATTTGGAAAGTTTCTATTATCAAGATAATGTACTTTCCGCTATTGAGAGACTTCATGTTTTTAAAGAGCATGGAGGACTTCAAGTAAAGTGCATTGATGGCGTCAGAAGACCGATTAGGTTTCTTCAGTGTGGACACGTTCACAAGACCGTAGAAATATACAATTCTGATTTTAACGTATATATTACTCAACCTGGCTGCTTTATAAAAGATAAAAACTACTATAGCCCTTCAATTCATGTGATTGGAGAGGTACTTGATGATTTGAAGATTGTACGTGGATGAAATCAAAAGACTTAAAGTATGAATATTTTCATATTTTAAGTCTTTTTTTGTGTAAGTATGAATATTGGTATAAGATTGTTTAAAAATTGTAAAAAGGTATTATTAACAAAAATCTTTATTAAACGTAAATTCCTATGCGTAAGGTAGCAGTTTGAGGAAAATATGATAAAATAATTTCAATATTATGTTGACTGAAAGCAGAATTTATAGTATAATCATTATGGTTTCAAGAGATATTTGAAAGGAGCTATTTGGAATCAAATGCTTTGGTCGAGTAAGGTATGACATACATAGTACTCAGAAAATAGGAGGATTCAGATGATGAAGAATTTCGGCAAGGAATATTACGTGCAGAGCATCAGACAGGAAAACAAGACGTTGACCGAAATCGCAGCGGAGACGGGTGTCAGTATAAACACCGTGAAAGCACGCATTAAGAAGTGCTATCAGAGAAAAGCATGGGCTGAAAGGCTCATAGCAATCGCACTGGAAAACGAAAAAGAGCAGAAGGAAAAACATCAAAAACAGCAAAAGATGGTACAGGCAGAGGTAGTTGACAAAAAGAATGTCGTGACTGATGAAACGAAGACGGAGAAAAAGGCGATTCTGATTGACACCTCAATGCTTCTCAATTATCCTGAAGCATTATCCAAAAAGGATGAGAAGCTTTTGATACCGAGATTTTGCTGGCATACGGCGATGAAGATCGTTGAAGGTGAAAAGAAAACCAATCCCTCGCTTGCCATTAAGCATGAGGAAGCGATGTCCAATTTGGATGTGGAGGAGGTATTCATTCAGAGTCTGCCTTACATCCATCGGGTCCCGGAGAGGGTCAAGCCTCACTCTGTGATGTTTCTTAAGTACCTTGTGAAACTTCGCGAGACTAATCCGGAGATTAGAACTCTTACGTGCTCCAGGGAGATAAAAGAAATTGCATCGCTGAATGGTATTACCTTGTAAGCAATTGCAATGGTGACAGTCTCATAATATGAGCCTATGAACAAAAGTGGATTTGCATCGAAAGATGTAAGTCCATTTTTTTATTAAATTTCGTTCTTCTCTTTTCTCATTTTTGATTTTATGATATCATATTTATTATTTGGAGGCGATATGATGAAATCAATAATTATTTTAATAAGTAAATTTATTTATTGGATTGGCAAACTTGTTGGAAAAGGCAGTAGCTTACCAGGACAAATAGCTCTTAAACTTGATAAAAATATTTTGAAAAAAATAAAATTGCCAGATAATATTATTGTTGTTACTGGAAGTAACGGAAAAACTTCAACTGTTGAAATGATATATAAAGTTCTAACAAACGCAGGTTTTTCTGTTGGATGTAATTTAGAAGGTTCTAACCAAACTGAAGGTGTTACAACAATGATTTTAAATAATTCTTCGCTTAGTGGAGTAGTAGATAAAGATATTTTGGTTATTGAAAGTGATGAGAGATATTTAAGACATACACTTAAATTCTTCAAACCTAAATATCTTGTTGTTACAAATTTGTATAGAGATCAAATGACAAGAAACGGTCACCCAGAAGTAATTTACGATATAATTAACGAAGCTATAACAGCAGATATTCATTTGATTTTAAATACTGATGATCCTTTATCTTCTTTATATGGATATAAAAGAGACAAGGTTACTTATTTCGGTATGAATGAAAATGGCTTGTCTAAGCATGAAAATAATAGTAGATATGATGATGGAAAATATTGCCCAAATTGTATGGGACTTTTAAAATATGACTACTATCACTTTAACCACATAGGCAGTTACAAATGCGAAAAATGTGGACATTCTAGGAAAAATCCAAACTATGCAGTAACTGACATAAACTTAAAGACAGGCGAAATAGTGATAAATAACAAATATAAGATAGAAATGACTCTTCGCAGTATTTATAATGCTTATAATATACTAGCTACATTTGCTGTTGCTAGACTTTTCGGAGTTGATGAAAATAAAATAGTAGATACATTAAATGATTATGTCGCAAAAAATGATAGAATTCAAACTTTTGACATAAATGGTCATAGTGGAATGCTTCTTACTTCTAAGCACGAGAATTCTATTTCATATAATCAATCTTTGTCATATATAGTAAATCAAGATAAAGATTGTACTGTTGTTATAATAATTGATGCAGTTAGCAGAAAATATTTTACAAGCGAAACATCTTGGATTTGGGATATTGATTTTGAGCTTTTAAAGGCAAATTGCGTTAAGAAAATTATTTTAGCTGGTAAGTATGTAAATGACTTAGCAGTTAGATTTGAGTATTCTGGAATTGATTTAAATAAAGTTACGATGAAAGCAGATTTAGATGAAATGATGAAAGAAACAAAAGAAAATTCTATTGGTGATGTTTATGTTGTTACATGTTTTTCTGATAGAATGAAGTTTTTAGATAGGAGGTAAGCAGATGAAAGCAAAATTATTGCATTTGTATTATGATTTGCTAAACCTATATGGAGAATATGGAAATGTTTTGATTATGAAAAAACATTTGGAAGATCAGGGATTTGAAGTTGAGCTTGATAAAAAAACTGTTGGCGACGCTATAGATTTTAGTGAATACGATTTTGTATATATGGGATGCGGAATGGAAAAAAATCTAGACTATGTTTTGAATGATTTAAAGAAATATGCAAAGGATATAAATCTTGCTCTTGAAAATAAGAAGGTATTTTTATGTACAGGCAATAGCTTTGAAATGTTTGGAAAATCGATTGATAAAAAAGCAGGACTTTGCATATTAGATTACGAAACTGTTAGGTTAAAAGATAGAGTTACATCAGATGTCATATATAAGAGCAAATACTTTGAAACAAAGGTAGTTGGCTTTGTAAACAAAATGACGGAGATGTATCACAATATGTCACCACTTTTTGAGGTAGAATTTGGTGTTGGTGAAAACAAGAGAAATGACTATGAAGGGGTTAAGTATTTAAATTTATATGGCACTCATGTTTCAGGTCCAATACTTGCTAGAAATCCTGAGTTTTTGAAAAAACTTGTTACCACAGTTGGTGAAAATATAGATAGTAAATTTACATACAAAGAAATAGACTATCCTTATGAAGAAGCAGGATATAAGTTAGTTTTAAGCGAACTTGAAAAGAGAGAGCAAGAAGAAAAAAGTAGAAAATAACATGTAGTAATAACGAACTCCATTTCTGAATACATTTTATTAAAGTGTATTTAGAAGGGGGTTTTTTCGTGGAAAAGTTTTACATAGATGAACGCGCTATAAGTCTTGCACATTATATAATTGATTCGAAGGATACTGTTAGGGGCGCTGCACGAAAATTTGGGATAAGTAAAAGTACTGTACATAAAGACGTTACGGAACGTCTTAGGAAGATAAACCCGTCTTTAGCTTTAGAGACTAAGAAAGTGCTTGATGAGAATAAGGCTGAGAGACATATACGAGGAGGAGAGGCCACTAGACAGAAGTATATACATTTGAGATAAAATCATAAGGTCTGATAAACTTTTATCGGACCTTATACCTTTTTAAAGCCTAAACTGGTAACACCAAATTGCTGTAAAACCATTTATGTAGTTTTCTCTTTTCACTAAAATTTCTATGTGATATAATGTTGTAGGAATAGAGGTGTTTGAAATGTCAGAAAATATTGAAGAAATTAAGTTCCTAAGCTCAGATGGTGAACATAATGTTTATGCTAAGTTTATGTGGCCAGAGGGAGAGATTAAAGGCATTGTTCAAATTTGCCATGGAATGAATGGATATATAGGAAAATATGATAAGATGGCAAGTTTTCTTTTAAGTCAAGGCTATGCTGTTTGTGGACATACTAGTATTGGACATTGGGATAGTGTAAGTTCAAAAGACGAACTTGGATTTTTTGGTGAATTTAATGGATATAAATATTTAATAAAAGATGCTGAGAAAATGACTAAGCTTATTAAAAGAAAATTTCCTGGTAAAAGTGTTATTTTATTTGGCCATTCGATGGGGTCTTTTATTGCTAGATGCTGTGTTTCTGAAATTGGTGAAGAGTTTGTAGGAGCTATTTTTTCTGGCACTGCTGGTCCTCAACCACTTGCAGATTCAGGAATTCAGTTTGCAAATGTGATTATTCAAAAGAAGGGTTACAGATATAGAAGTAGAAAACTTTATAAAGTTTTATTTGATTTTGCCAATAGAGAAATAAAAAATCCTACTTCAGATATGGCTTGGGTAAGCACAAAATATGATGGTAAAAAAGATAGTAAGTCTGACTTTCTTTTTACTGTTACAGGGCTTAGAGATGTTTTAAATTTGATAAAGAGATGTAATGATGTAAAGAAAATAGATTCGGTGCCAAAAGATTTACCTTTGTACTTTTTCGCAGGTACTGGAGATCCTGTTGGAGAATATGGAGAGGGAGTTAAAAGAGCGATTAAACTATATAAAAAGGCTGGCATTAAAGATGTTGAAGTTGATTTGTATGAGGGCGATAGGCATGAATGTTTTAATGAGTTTAATGAAGATGAGGTATTTAGCAATATGATGAATTGGATTAGAAAATATTGTGATGGGAGAAAGTAATTATGTGGTTTAGCTTGATATTTTTATTACTTGTTATATTTGGCTACTACTTTTATGGAACTTATTTAAAAGAATATTTTGAAGTAAAAAAAGTTTACGAGACTTTGCAAAAAATTTTAGATACTAGGGATTTGCTTCTTTTAGATTTGTCTCATGATAAAGTGGACAAAAAAGAATTTGCGAAGATATTAAGTCTTATTGATAAAAGAAAAGAGACGAGAAATTCAGGATATACTGTTAGAATGAATGCAGATGTTGAGCTTAGTAATGAGCTTAAAAGTTTTTATAAGAGCTTAGCGAAAATCTTGGATAATGATTTTTCAAAAGAGCTAGTGTCACGTATTGTTGAACTTGAGAAGCAAGCGAGAAAAACAAGAATTAGTTATAACGATGCAGTAGAAAGATATAACAATAATTTGATATTGCATAAAAAAGTTTGCATGAGATTTATACACATGAAACCGCTTGATACGTATAAAATTTAGTTTTTGAAATTTATAAGAAAGGAAAATATAGTAAAGATGGAAGAAGAAAGAATTGTATGTCCGGGGCTTGGAGAAAGTGATAATGATATTGAGCAAACACTAAGACCTAGACTTTTAGAAGAATATATTGGACAAGATAAAGTAAAAGAAAATATGCGAGTTTATATAGAGGCTGCTAAAAAAAGAGGAGAGACTTTGGACCATACTTTATTATATGGACCTCCAGGTCTTGGAAAGACAACACTTTCTAATATTATAGCAAATGAGATGAATGCAAATATTAGAATTACTTCTGGACCAGCGATTGAAAAACCAGGTGATTTAGCTGCACTTTTGACTAATTTAGCACCTGGCGATGTTTTATTTATCGATGAGATTCATAGATTGAATAAAAGTGTTGAAGAAGTTTTGTATCCTGCATTAGAGGATTTTGCACTTGATATAATCATAGGAAAAGGGCCAAGTGCAAGGTCGATAAGACTTGACTTGCCGAAGTTTACACTTATTGGTGCTACAACAAAGGCAGGAAGTTTGTCTTCACCTCTTCGTGATAGATTTGGAATAATACATAGACTTGAACTATATAGTAATGAAGATTTAGCAACTATTGTTAAACGTTCGGCTAGAATTTTGAAAATAGAAATAACTGAAAAAGGTGCAGCTGAAATAGCTTCTCGTTCAAGAGGTACACCTAGAATTGCAAATAGACTTTTAAAGAGAGTTAGAGATTTTGCTGATATAAAAGCAGATGGCAAAGTAACAGATGAAATTGCAGATAAAGCACTTAGCCAGCTAGAAATAGACAAGCTTGGGCTTGATAATATTGATAGGGAAATATTAAATACAATTATAAAGAAATTCGCAGGTGGACCTGTTGGAGTTGAAACTTTGGCAGCGACAATAGGCGAAGATATAGATACGATTGAGGATGTTTATGAACCTTATTTGATGCAGATTGGATTTTTAAATAGAACTCCAAGAGGAAGGATGGCTACGATTTCTGCTTATGAACATATGGGGGTGGCTTATGAAAAATAGACTATTACTTCATACCTGTTGTGCACCTTGTTCTACTTATGTTGTAGACAAGCTTAGAAAAGACGGATATGACGATATAACGGCATATTGGTATAATATTAATATTCATCCATTTACTGAATATAAAATGCGTTTAGATACATTAAAGCAATATGCTGAGATGATAAATTTGCCGCTAGTTATTGATTATGATTATGGCATAAGGGAGTTTACTAGAAATGTAGCTAACAACATAGATGCTAGATGCTATTTTTGTTATTACTCAAGGCTTGAACGTACTGTAAAATATGCTAAAGAAAATGGATATGACTCTTTTTCTACAACACTTTTAGTTAGTCCATATCAAAAGCATGAGCTAATAATAAAAATTGCAAATGAACTTTCAGAAAAATACGAGATTCCCTTTATTTATCAAGACTTTAGAGAAGGATTTAGAATAGGTCAACAAATGGCAAGAGATGCCGGACTTTATATGCAAAAATATTGTGGGTGTATTTATTCGGAGGAAGATAGGTATAGCAAGCAGATTAAGAAAGATATGTAATAAATTTTAGGATAATGTAAAAACCAAAGATAATTAAATAAGGGGGACTTAAAAACGAAATATTTGCAAGACATGGACATGAATTTAAAAATAAGGCATTACGTGAATATTTTTGAGCTATGCCCTTGGTATGAGCCGACTGCAAATAAGTCAGTTAGCTTAGAAGAACTTTCTGAGGTGGAAAGATATAATATAGATATTATAAGAAGTGTAATAAATGATAAAAAAGTTGAATAATGTGTATATAAACTGTTTATATAGAAATCATGTAGAATATAATGAAAAATAAAATATAGCATTTTTTACATTTTGCTTAGCACTAATGTGATGTGTAATTGAGGAGGGGATGTAATGAATTTTAATATAGAAAAAGAAATAAAAGCTCAATTATATGTGACACTTATGCCACTTTTACTAAATATGACATTAAACATTTGCTTTTTTGTATTAAGTGGTTGGACAATAGGTATAATTAAAATTATTGGAATCTTTATTACATATTTAATCTTTGGAATATTTTTAAGTTTGATGAAAAAAAGTAGTAAAGCTATTGCAACATTAACAACTTTTTTTATAATACTGTTAGATATAAACCTAATAAGAACTAGTATAACAGGAGAGCCAATAACATTTAATGATATTAATTTTATATCGCAGATAACAAGTGTTACTAAATTAGGAATGAATAATATATCTCAAAATATTTATTGGTACTTAAGCATACTATTAGGCGAAATAATATTTTTAGTTATGATTATTAATTTATCAAAAAAACATTTAGTTGAAATGAAGAATACAAAAGCTAGAGTCATTATTTTGACAGCTTGTCTATTAGTGTTGATTATGCTTTTCTTACCATGTGAAACTACTAATAAGTTTTATTTGAATTTATTTTATAGAAATAATGATGTTAAGGACTATAATAGTTATACGACTAATTATAATTATTATTTAAGAAATGGCATAATTGGTGGAATGTACGGAAATTTATTATTAACAAGAACTTTTAAACCAGCTAGTTATGAAGAAAAAGAAGTTGAAGAATTAAATGAATTATTCTCTGAAAAGAAAGATGAACCAAAGGAAGAGCTAATAGAGCACAAAGAGAATATAACAATAGATGACTTAGATAAAGTAGAACTTAGAGTAGGTAAAATATTAAGCTGTGAAAAACATCCAAAGGCTGATAGATTATTAGTATCTCAAGTTAAAGTTGGACCAGAAACAAGACAAATAGTATCTGGAATAGCTAAATGGTATAATCCAGAAGAAATGGTTGGAAAAGACGTTATAGTTGTATGTAAC
>ERZ825670.2723-NODE-2723-length-16154-cov-11.725138_pt1 | contig 16154 bp, 13 predicted proteins | sample MGYA00519929_ERZ825670 | MGnify/ENA primary metagenome ERZ825670 (study PRJEB31778, sample SAMEA3449207) | human gut metagenome | biome: human gut; feature: human-associated habitat; material: faeces | place: United Kingdom | collected 2010/2012 ...
TTATCAAGATTAGTTTTATTTTTGAGCGTCTTTTGCAAGAACTTCATCAATTGTATTTTGGAGTGTATTAAGATTATCGTCATTATCAATGCCACCAAGAAGTGCTTCACCAACAATATTACCGTTTCTGTCAATAACATAAGTTGTTGGGAATGCAGTGACACCAAGTGCAAACTTTCCGGCATCGCTGTTAGAATCAAAATAGATGTTACGATATTTTGCTCCTTTTGTTTCAAGAATTTGTTTTGCTGTTGCAATATTTTCCTTGTTGCCATCTAGTGTTCCGACATTAACACCAATGACCTCACCGCCCTGTTCCTTAATGCGGTCATTCAATGCGTTCATTTCGCTGAGTTCTTCCACACAAGGCTTACAATCATTGAACCAAAAATTCACGACTGTCACAGCATTTTCTGCAAAAATACTGCTGTCCACTTTATTTTCATCCAAATCATTTCCCTCAAACTGTGGAAAAGAACTGCCTGTTGCAGTATTTGTCGATTCATTATCAGAATCGATTGGAAGTACAGCCATTTCATCTTCAATCTTGCGAATTTGCTCTGCATCTGACATCAACATTTCATATTCTTTATCTGAAAACTGGTCTTTTGCATTTTCTATGGCAGCTATCAGAACATCCCCATAGTTTGCGTTCAACATATCATCAGTAATATTTTTATCCATGGATGAAAAGACTTTTTCCCAAAGGTCTTTGTTCTTTTCTAAAATATTGTTTTCTTCTTCCAGCAAATCCTGTTCAGATTTTCCAGATATTTCTGCCTCGCTGGAGGATTCACTTGATGTGGTTTGGGAAGCAGAATTCGTTGCAGTACCGCATCCGCTAAGAGAAAGAGAAAATACCATACAAGCTATCAATGTAACGATCCAATTTTTTTTCATTTTTTAAACTCCTTTTTTTCTGTTGCAAGTTTTTTTGTTTTTGACAAATCTCCAAAGCCATATTTATAGCAAATTGCATTTGTTGGACAGGACTTCATACACATCCCACAACGAATACATTCGGCATGATTTGGATTCTTTGTGACATCGACATCCATCTTACATGCCTTTTCGCAAGCACCACAAGATACACATTTATCTTTGTCAACTTTCATTTGGAAGAGAGATACTCGATTCAGAAGTGCATAAAATGCACCTAGCGGACAGAGCCATTTGCAAAATGGACGATAAAAAAATATACTGCCCACTATAACTGCCAGCAAAACAAATGCTTTCCAAGAAAAAAGTACTCCCAATGCACTGCGAATCCCTTCGTTAGTAATAGATAATGGAATTGCACCTTCTAAAACGCCCTGCGGACAAAGATATTTGCAGAAGAATGGGTCTCCCATACCCATTTCATTTACAACGACTATTGGAAGAAGAATCACCATCACCAGTAAAACACCATATTTCAGATAACGCAATGGTTTCAGTTTTTTGGTAGAGAGTTTCGGGGACGGAATCTTATGCAGAAGTTCTTGAAACCATCCAAATGGACACAGAAATCCGCAGATAAATCTTCCCAATAAAACGCCAAATAAAATTAGTATTCCGGTGATATAATAGGAAAATTTGAATTTAGATGACCCTACAACTGCCTGAAAAGCACCAATAGGACAAGATCCGGCTGCTCCCGGACAGGAATAGCAATTTAACCCTGGCACACAGGTATATTTTCCTTTTCCTTGATTCAGAGAACCTTTTAAAAAATTTGGAAGATGAATGTTTGTCAAAAGAGTTGCCACTGCCTGAATCCAACCTCGAAATCGTGCAAGAAAATGCACTTTCTTTTTGTTACGCTGTTTTATCTTAGCCAATTCCAACACACTCCATACACACTCGAATTGCCTTTGAAAAAACTGTTTGTGCTTCGTCACGCCAGATGCCAAAGACGAGCATTACCATTCCAGTGAACAGAAGAAGCACTTGCACAGTTGCTTTTTTTAATGCCATTTGTTTCCCTCCTGTGATTTGATGATATCAGTATACACCATACAGTATAAAATCTGCGTTAAGAGAAAATTAACACATATTTTATCTGCATATGTTATAATAAAGAAAAAATATAAGGAGCTTACTATGAGACTTTTAGTAGTAGAAGATGAACAGTCCTTGCGAGAGGACATCACAAAAAAATTGCAGCATTTAGGATATGAAGTAGATTCTTGTGACGATGGAGAAACAGCTTCAGAATATTTAGCAGTTGAATATTATGATTTGGTATTATTAGACTTGAATCTTCCTAAGATAGATGGAATGACCCTTCTCCGTAATTTTCGGGAAGAAAATCAAGAAACACCCATATTGATTTTATCGGCACGAAGTGAAATCAATGACAAAGTAGAGGGGTTGGATGCAGGTGCAAATGATTATCTTTCAAAACCATTTCATCTTGCAGAATTGGAGGCAAGAATTCGTAGCCTTACACGAAGACAGTTTATTCAGCAAGATGTTTGTCTGCAATGTGGCAAAATTACATATGATACCAAAAGCCGTATTGCAGTAGTAGACGGCATTACAATTAATCTGACACGTAAGGAAACCAGTGTATTGGAATATCTGATGTTGCATCAGGGCAGACCCATAAGTCAAGAAGAACTCATTGAACATGTGTGGGACAGCAGTGTTGATAGTTTTAGCAATTCGATTCGTGTTCACATTTCTTCACTTCGAAAGAAACTTCGTTCAGTTCTTGGTTATGATCCTATCAGGAACCGAATTGGAGAGGGCTACGAGATAGGAGGAAAATCCAAATGAAGCGAATGAAACGTCTTTCTTTTCAATGGAGAATTACATTGCTGACTGCGATTTTAATTGCTGGGACTTGTATTTGTTTGAATCTTCTGCTCTATCGTTCCGGTACTGTCAGCATGGATTCGCTGAATGGTTTCGTCATGAAATATGACACCGGAAACTCTGATGTTGTGAAAATTGAATTCGATGATCAGCAGATGTCTGCATTTCTCCGTCAGTTTTCTCAGGAAGTTTACGATGCTAAGGCAACTTTTGGAAAAAAAGGCTGGTGTATTACAGCCATAGTCACACTATTGAGTGCGGCAATTGCATATTTTGTAAGTGGCAGAGCCCTCAAACCATTGAAAAAATTTTCACAGCAAACGGAAAATATCGATCAGGACAATCTTACCAGCACACGTCTTGATGAAAATACAGCAGCAGAATTTCAGCAGTTGAGTTGTTCAGTGAATCATATGCTTGACCGACTTGCATTATCGTTTGATTTACAGCGTCAGTTTGCAGGAAATGCTGCACATGAATTACGAACACCATTGGCAATGATGCAAACGAAATTAGAGCTGTTTGCTGAAGAACATTCTGATGTTGATGCAGAAACCGCAAAGCTGGTGCAATTTCAAATTGATCAGGTAGACCGTTTGACTTCCCTTGTTCGTACGCTTCTGGAAATGAGCAATTTGCAGTCTGTTTCTCGTTCTGATGAAATTGAGTTAGCACCACTAATTGATGAGATTCTGACAGACCTTACCACACTTGCTGAACAAAAAAATATTACATTACATCAAAATTGTGAAGATGTTCACATGATAGGCAGTGATACGCTAATTTATAGATTGCTATTTAATCTGATTGAAAATGCAATTAAATACAATCATTCAGGTGGCAGTGTGACCGTTTCTATGCAACAAGAAAATCAGCAGGTTTTGCTACATATTGCAGACACAGGCTGTGGAATTCCGGAAGAATACAGGGAAAGCATTTTCCAGCCTTTTTTTCGTGTAGATAAATCAAGAAGCAGACAGATGGGCGGTGTTGGTTTGGGGCTTGCCCTTGTAAGAGAAATTGCAGTACTGCATGGAGGAAGTGTGTGCGTGGAATCTGGTTCAAAAGATGGAACGACTTTTGCCGTGAAATTGCCATTGAATGGAGAAAAAACAGAATAATGTTCGTATTTTTGTGTGATGAAACAAAATTGCTACCATAATAGAACAAGCCTCTGCTGATGATACTGTTTTAGCACTTTGTGAATCAATCAAAGCATAGCTTGGAGTTTCTTTTTTACCTTTTGCCAAACGAACTTTTTTGACCAGTGCTTTTTGTATTTTATTCCATATTCAATTCAGACATGCCATTCTATAGAAGCTATATACAGTCTTCCACTTAGGAAAATCTTTTGGCAAATGTTCTGAAACGATAAACAAAAAACACTTTCGGCTCTCCTCAAACTTTCTTTGTGAGATAGAAAAATTATAAACCATTTAAAAGATTAATTCTATTTTCAAGTTCTTCTATTTCATACTTTGATTTTCCACTTCTACAAATTCCTGTGTAGGTCTATCTTGATAGACCTACATAACACTTCATGTACTAAAATGTATAGCATTTTTTTCTATTACAATAAACCACAGTCATTTCTCTACGCTTTCAATGAACTTGAATGATTTGATATTTTATGATATAATTCTTATGAGGTGATATTATGCAAGATTTAAAAGTTAAGCCTTTTTTGAAATGGGCAGGTGGAAAAAATCAATTATTGGCAGATATTAGATTAAAATATCCTAATCAAGTGGATACTTATTGTGAACCATTCGTTGGTGGTGGAGTAGTCTTATTAGATATTCTATCTTTAAAGAAACCTAAAACCATTCTAATTAATGATATCAATAAAGAATTAATTAACACTTATATTCAAGTACAGAACGATGTAGATAATCTTATTATAGAACTGTCTAATCTTCAAGATAAATATTGGAAACTATCCACTGATGAAAAAAAAGAATTCTATTTATCTAAAAGAAAGATATTTAATCAACTAAAATCCACTGATGGAAATAGTTCTGAAAAGGCAATACTATTTATCTTTTTAAATAAAACTTGCTTTAATGGATTATATAGAGTAAATAAAAAAGGATTGTTTAACGTTCCAATAGGTTCATATAAGAAGCCTGTTATTTGTGATAATGAAAATTTAAGGTTAGTAAGTAATCTGTTACAAGGGATAACTATCCAATGTGGAGATTTCTCAAAATGTTTAAGTTTTATCCAAAAAGATACTTTTATGTATTTAGACCCACCTTATCGTCCATTAAGTGATACAGCATCTTTTACGGCTTATGATAGTAATTCTTTTGGTGATGAAGAACAAATTCGTTTAAACAAGTTCATAAATCAAGCAACTAAAAAAGGGGCTAAGATAGTTTTAAGTAACTCCGACCCTAAAAATATCAATGAAAACGACAATTTCTTTGATAATCTATACAATGATTATATTATTCAAAGAGTTTCTGCAAAAAGAATAATTAATTGCAATGGAAACAATCGTGGAAATGTTAGTGAACTACTAATTTCTAACTATTAGGCGGATTTTATGAAAAGAAATTTTAATACTTGGTTATCTAACTTTTGTGATAGTATATTAGATTATAGGTATTATGTGGATTTTAATAAAGTCTATCAAAACGTTGATAGTATAAAAATAGAGCTAAATATCTTGAATAGTCTAATATATTCTAAAAATATTGAGCAAGATTTTAAGAATATTTTAGAACGTTATCCAGAAGTATTGAAGTGTATTCCTATCTTGATAGCAGTTAGATTGAATGAAATACATATTTTAGATAATTCTATTAATTATACTTATAATTTTAAAGAAAAAAATCATTCTATTGAGGAATATGCTAATTTTATGCGAAAAATCGGACTATTTGAACTGTTAGAAAATCATCTTATAAATAATCTTGTGGATTATGTAACTGGTATTGAAGTAGGATTAGATAGCAATGGCAGAAAAAATCGTGGTGGACACTTGATGGAAGATTTAGTTGAAAGTTATATCATTAAAGCAGGTTTCCAAAGAAATATAAACTATTTTAAGGAAATGTATATCCATGAGATTACAGAAAAATGGAATATTGACTTATCTGCGATATCTAATAAAGGTAAGACTGAAAAACGTTTTGATTTTGTTATTAAAACTAGCAACATGATTTATGGTATTGAGACTAATTTCTATTCTAGTGGAGGCTCAAAGCTAAACGAAACGGCTAGAAGTTACAAGCAAATTGCCCAAGAAGTCAATACTATTAATGGATTTACTTTTCTTTGGTTTACTGATGGAGTCGGTTGGAAAACTGCTAAAAATAATCTTGAAGAAACTTTCGATATCATGGAGCATATTTATTGTATCAATGATCTAAAACATGATATCCTTACTAAAATCATTGTTTAGAATAAAATTCCTTTATGAAAGGATACAAAATTTTTAAGATAGCATTCTCATATGGAGAATGCTTTTTTCTTTATGCTAATGATTATATATGTTTCGTTCCTATCTATTTTAGTTGTCCTAATATAAATAAATTGTATTTTTGTAATCGCCTAATTAATACCATTTATTTTTTTGAACTACTAACCAAATTTTATGCTTAGACTCCTTCTTTTATCATATCCTTTAATTACCAAAAAATATTGCACAAATTAACTCTTATTCCTTAAATGATATATTGGTTATTTATCCAAAAAAATGCTGTATAAAAAAAAAGGTAACCAAAAGGTAACCAATTTGGTTACCTAGTTTATCAACGTATATACGTGCTTAAACACCAAAAGGTAACCAAGGTAACCAATTTTTCTATTGTAACTATATTTTTTTAAAAATTCCCGCCCTGTTTTTTTTTACCATCTCCCTTTTCTCTACCTTTACTGAATTGTAAATTGTATTTTCTTATAGTGATAATAATAAAAAAGAGAGAAGCGCAAATTATTTTTTTCAAGTCTTTTTGATGTTTTTTTGGTTTTTTGGTTACCTTTTAAAAGAAAAGTACATAACTATGTAGTTTATATAGGTAACCAAAAAGGTAACCAAAAGGTAACCAAGTTTTTTCTTGGTTACCTTTTAATAAAGTATTCTTTATAAATCAACATAGATATGTGGTTTGAATAGGTAACCAAAAAGGTAACCAAAATTTTTTTTGGTTACCTTTTAAATCACTCTTTTTCATAAATCTTAACTGTGCCATAATATTTTAATTTTATGGTCTTTCCAGATTTGTTCCAACCTAAAGAAGTTAGTGTTCTACTAATTTCTAATGAGAATTTTCTATCAATAGGTTGATTTAATTCATATCCATAAAGTTCGCAAGCTATTTCTTTTATAGATATTCTATCACGTTTATATGCTCCTCTCATACACATGGATTTAATAGTATCTTCACCATTTTGAACAGCTCTAATATATCTTTTACGACTTTCAATTGAATATGAGTACCATTGTTCAACTTCAGGTATCATTATTTCAGTAAAGTTATAAATATCCATTTGAATGGGACTAGCATCAAAGTGTGCTTTTTGTTCAATTTCTGCTATTCTTAATATTTCTGTGTCCGTAATATAGATTTCTTCATTTTGATTATACCTATAAACTGCCTCAGCCCATAATTGATTAATGTACTCAGAATTTAGGTCATTATCGATATTTTTGGTTGTTCTGTTAATATTTACATCTATTGGATAATAACGTCTATCACCAGTTTCATCTTTTAGGAAATCGTAGTTATTTGTAGTTCCAAAGAATATACATTGTCTTTTTCTTACTTCAGGGTTTCTTGCATAAGGTTCTCTATAAAAATCTTGTTGACTTGCAATTGCTTGTTTGCTACGTTCTTTTATCGATTTTTGAAAAGCAGTACCTTCTCCAAGTTCAATCAACCATTTTCCCTGAATACTCTCATAAAATTCCTTACCATCAAAAGTAGTTACGCCATCTGTGAACCAATCTGGATTAACTGCGATTTTTCTAATAAACTTACTTTTTCCAATACCTTGTTTACCTACAAATACTGGCATAGTATCGTATTTAACCCCAGGATTAAATACTCTTGAAACTGCTCCAATAAAAGTTATTGCTGATACTTTTTGTGAGTATATGGTATCATGAGCACCTAAGAACTCAATAAATACTCTATTTACTCTCTCAATGCCGTCCCAAGTTAATGAGTTTAAATAGTCTCTAATGGGGTGATATTTATTCCTTTGAGCGACTATTTTAAAAGCATGATTAATCTTATTTTCGTTGGTTATTTTAAAGTTCCTTTCCATATAATGAACCATATCACTATAATTGAAATCAGTCCAATTGTTAGTGTGATTTATCATTATTCTATTTGAAAATTCATTAAAAGCTATCGTTCCTTGATATTCCTTACTATTTTCTAATATTTGTATACAGTTTTCTATGGTTTGTAATGGCTTACCATCTTGATTAGTTTCAATCCACTTTGGATATCGATTAGAAATTTCTTCATATTTCTTTTTTAATTCTTTTTCTTTTAGACGTTTAAAAGCTTCTTTTTTGTAGGCAGTTAGTAATGGTTCTAATGCTTTTACTTTTCTAAATTTGATTGCTTTATCTTTTAATAGTTGGATATAATTTAGTATATCTATTTCATTAGTAAATTGAAACATATACTCTAAAACTAATGGCTTTGTAATATTTTCTTCATTTATTTCTAAGTTAGATGTTTCAAAATAATTCTTATTATTGGAGTTTTTAACCTTTTCAACTTCATTGATTAGTGATTTTTTGAACTCCTCACGATTAAACTTTAAAGCCTCGTTGCTATCTTTTTGGTTAAGATATAACTCTTTAATATCTGCTACAATGCACGGAATTTTGTTCTTTTTAGCGATGTTTAAGCCTTGTTTGATAAACTTCTCAACGTTTAAATTGGGTTTTTCGTCGTTATCAAGGGCGATAATTAAGGTTGTATCCTTTTGAATGTTCGCTTTTATTTGATTATCCAAAAATTTGGGAAGATTTCCAGCAGAATTAACACTAATCGCCGAAAATTCACAGTTTTGGATATCGTTAGTAATATCTAGGATACTAAAAAGGTCAAATTCACCCTCAACCAAAAACAAGTATTTCTTAGATTTATCATTTAAAACCTCGATATTTAATGGTTTAACCATTCCAGACTTCTTTTTTAAGTTCTCGGTGGTGCCTCTCCACGCATAACTGTGTTGACTTGTGGGAATAATAATCGCAGAGGTTGTTTTGTGTGGTTGATTATCTTTCCACTCATAAGCGTAATTGGGGATAAATCCAAGTTGAAAATATCTAGCGATACTTTCTGCGTACTTAATTTTACGCACATTTCTAAGATAATCAATTGCCTTACCCTGATTTTGTAACGCTAGATTAAAAAAATTGGTATAATCTTTTTCATTAACTTTGGATTGTGGTTTTAAATCTTCGTTTTGAACGGGATTTTTAAACTTATAGGACTTTTTAAAATCCTGATAGTTTTCAGTGGATAATCCCAAATCTTGTCTAATTCCATTGATTATCTGTGGGAAATTCTCTCTAGTTTGAGTTATCCCATGATATTGACAATACATATTGACGATATTTCCACCACTATTACAGCTATGGCAATAGTATAGTAGTTTACCATCTTTGCTTCTGCCTATATGCATCGCTCCAGTTGAGCCTATGCCATGTTCTCCACTGTGACAGAATGGGCAAGTATACATATCCTTACCAGCTTTGTGGTCACGTCTAGAACCGATACTATCAGCATAGTATATTAATAGTTCTAATAATTCGTCTAAATTATAGTTCATTTAATTTTATTTCCTTTCATTATGAAATATGTACTTCAAACTATTGAAAAAAGCAATTTCTTATGTATTAGTACTTGCAATTTTCCTATTGATATGTTATAATTTAGACAGGTTGATAGTGTTATTGCACGAGTATGCAATTATCAATAGTGTTGAAACTTATTAGTACTTGATTTAAAGGTGAGATGTTAAATCAAGCAGATTATGAGTGTGATAACACTCAACTTTTGGGTTTAATTTAAGAAATTCTAAGCAGTAATTGTTTCATAAAGAAATAATTGCTTTTTTTATTCTAAATCAATGATTTCTTCTGCTCTATTGTGTATTTCAATACTATTAGTAACATTTAATCTGTTAACTATCCAACCTCTTAAATTACATTGATGAATAAATTCGTCGATTCTGTTGTTTCCATTTATTTCTTTTAGAGTTATTACTATACCAAATTTTAAGTTTACTCCATCGGAGTTGTTTAATCTTTCTTTTGTTTTGATACTAATCCCCCAAGTTTGCGTAGAATACACTTTTTTTGGACGACATTTCTCTTTTAATTCTTCGCCAATATGTTTTACATTATCCCATTTTCTAAATATTTTACGGGCTTCGCTTTCATATGGATGATGTTTGGTTGAATCTGTTTGGGTATTGTGATTAATATCTTTAATGGATTTTCCAGCAATTCTTCCAAAATGTAAATCCATTTCAGTATTTGTATAGTCTACCCCTTGATTTCTTGAACATTTAGGAAAATAGCATAATGTTGCTTTTGCAATATAAGGATATTTATCTTTATGTATTGGAATAGGTATATTATAATTATAAGTATCATATTTGGTGGAAGTACCAAATAGTATAAATTTTATTTCATCATTTTGTGATTGTATAATATCTTTTATATTTATTGGTACTATACCATATCCCGTAACATTTGATGGTTCAATTATTTTATTCCATTCTGTTGCAGAATCGATAATTAGTGCTTTAGCGACCTCTTTTGTAAATCCCATAATATAGATTAAATAAGCTACTTTTCTAGTTATCCAAGGAGCAGCAAATGATGTGCCTTGAACATAATTAGCACCACATGGAGTGCAAACACATATTCCTTTATTTTCATCGCCACCATAATAACTAATATCAGGTTTATTAAAAAAGGAAAGTACTTTCCCTTTTCTAGAATAAGATGCTGGTTTGTTGTTAAAATCCACTGAATTCACGACGATTGCATTAAGTGAATCAGCAGGAGCTCCTAATTTTTCTACGATAAAATTGCTTGGTTTGTTTGTTCCTGCAATAATAAATAACACATCAAATTCATATTGAATTTGGTCTAAAATAGCAGCTTCGGGGGATATAAAATTAGGATTAATTTCCATAGATGAACCTAGTGATAAATTCCAAACTTTTATATCCCTATTTTTTGCAATAATTTCTTTGATATTTTTTAATATTGTAAAAGAACTAAATCTTCCGTTAGTTGCTACTCCAAAATGTTTTACACGAAATCTGCCACATCCATCATTTAAGTTTGGATTGAAAGATGGTCCATCAACTATTATAGATGTTACTTCCGTACCATGTATATAGTCTTGAGAATTTGTTTCGATATTTTCATCAATCATATTTACAAATTCCACCCATTCGGAAAAATAGACTTTTGAATCAAATAATGTATCAATTACTCCAATAATTGGTTCATTAGTCGGAAATGGAATATTTAATGGTTGGTCAGTTGATTCAATATTAAAATTTTCTTTTTCTAAAAGGTTGATATCTGATACAGCCATTGATATTAGGTAAGGAGCTTTTTCTTTTAATATTAAAAATTCTGGTGGAGTTAAAAGTATAGTAGTATTATCTATTGTTTTGGGTTGTTGAATTTGAATACCAATTCTATTCATTAATTCAATGGTATTAGTTCCTGTATTATAAATAGTGACAATTGCATTTTCATTAATATTGTTAACATTTTGGTCTAAATCAAATTTTTCAATATAGTAGCAATCAACAATGATTTCTGCAAAACTGCTTTTAGAAATATTATCACTTTTAAGTTTTATGAGTTTAGAAGTTACTTTTTCTAATGATATATAATCTATTTCATTATTAAATTGATTCTTTAAGATAAATATACATTCACTTATTTTTTTTATAGAGCTTTTTAATGTGCTCATACTTATGCAATAAGTGATTATATGTTTTTCTTGTTTACTATCGAACTTAGCACCAACGATGGTATCATTGGCTTTTTTACCGTTTTTTGAAAATAAATTCTTTATTCGATTGCTTTTAGCAATAATAGTTTTATAATATACACTTATCAAAGCGTTTGTGATTAAAGTATTTTTTTCCCAAAAATCTAATAATTGCTCTAATTGTATCTTTAAATTTTCAAGATGTTTTAATTTCACTTTTGAATTTTTAGGCAATTTTGCACTACCTTGTCTAGAAGAATTTGGTCTTTCTTCAAATCGTCCTTTTAAATGTAATAAATCATTCATCTAAGTTCTCCTTTAATTCTCGTGATATTTTGCTTTTAGATATATTAGTAAGAATTTCTATTTCTCTTACTGTAAATCCTTTATTTTGTAGTTCTTTTAGGTGATTGATATAGTTAGGTTCAATTGAATTATATAATTTTTTTAAATAATCAAATTCATCATTTGGATTACTAAATGCTATTGATGTTTTCAATAAATTTTTTAGTTCTCCTGGATAAGGAATTGTTTCCATGCAATTAATTATTTTCTTTAATAGTCTCATATTCCTACCTATAAATTTGAACTGGTTTATGAATCCATTCACTAATATTTCAGCGATATCTATTAAATCTTCACGTGTGTATCGATTAAAATTAATTACATAATCAAATCTGCGTACTAAAGCCTTATCAAAAGATGAAAATAAATTAGTAGTAGCAACTAATATAACTTTTTCATTTAAGTTATCTAATCCTTTTAAAACAGAAGATGTTGCTCGACCCATTTCTCTTAAATCGTTGCTATTAGTTCTATCCAAAGCGATAGCATCAATCTCATCAAAAAGAATGATTGCTTTAGTTGGTTGTTTTAAACTATTAATTTCATTAAAAAGAAAAGCTATATTCTTTGAGGTTTGACCTAATTTACTATCAATTATAGTATCAAAATTAACCATATATATTTCTCTGTCTAATATACGTGCTAATTGTTTTGCGGTTTCAGTTTTTCCGGTACCAGGAACTCCTTGAAACAAAAATTTATTAATACCTGCATTATGTCCAACAGCATTGATTATACCAACAATATCATCTTTTATAGCATCGGGTAATGGTAAAGTTTGATTACTACTATCTATTTTAGTTAAAAAATCGGATTCTTTTTCGCTGATAACTTGTGGAGTAAATGTGTTTGCTTCAGATAATAATGCCATAATATATTCAGCTAATTGATAATCTCCATTTTTATCGAAGTTTTGAGCAATTTCATATGCTTCTTGTTTAAATCCAATGTCATTCTTTTCTGAGTAATATTTAATTAAATTTACTATATTTTTTTTTTTCATAGTCTAACCTCCATTATTAAGCCTTGAAAAAAGGTATTACTCTAAAAGAAGTATATCACAGCTGGGACACAAAGTCAATATTTTGGGACAGATTTTTTGAAATAAACAAAAAAATGTACTAAAAAAATCTAGTGTATTTGTTGTGATTTTAGGCATTAATTTAGGATATGAGTATTTGTTTTTCTATTGTCGATAACTTTATCATCTGAGCGGATTTAACACTGTTTGTTGGGTTTAGTGTAACAAAAAAAGCATCATATCACTACGATGCTTTTGTCTTATTCTAATATTATTATTCTTAGTCAGCAAAATCATATGAACCCTTAAATACTGCTTGATGATGAAATTTTAAATATTCAATTCTTTTATCATCCATTGGCAAAGCTTTAATGAAAGTTTCATTCTGTAAACCTATCTGTTTCCATGTGTATGGTGAAATAAATTCGGATAAAATCACATGACGATTTTCTTTGAAAGTAATAAATCCTCTGTCAAATAATTTATCATACAAAGGCGAAAGCATATACCCGTTATAAGGGTCAGTCTTTTCATAATTGTTAGAAGATGCCCATGGCTTTATATGACTAGCTATTAATAATCTTTCGTCAGAAATCATTGTCATCGGACAAAATCTACACTGCTCTAATAATTGCTCTCTATATTTACCTTGTCCTTCTCTTGCTCTTGAAATATTTTTCTGTTTTTCTTCATTTTTCTTAGAAGACTTGACAGTTTTTTCTTGTTTAACGTGAGTGATTTCAGATTTTTTTCCATAGGTAAATACAAGTGGTCCATTTTGTTTTTCCCAAATTGCATCATAATCAACAAAGAGCTTCCAGTAAAATAATGGTGTTTTTTCTGTTCCAACCTTTTCAACGTAAACATAACTTACCAGTGGTAGTGCTATTTTTCTAAGAATCTGATAAGCATCATCATTAGAATTTACATAACCTCTTGGTCCAACAATTTGGTATTGGTCTTTAATATTAAAAAAAATAACATCATCAAGTTCTGAAACCATTTTAAATCGTTCGTTCCAAAGAGTAGGTAGTTTCTCCTTTTGGTTGTAATTTTGTGAAAGTGAATTTGTCAACAAATTTTGTAAAAAAATTTGCATATGATATTACGTGTACTAAAATACTCTCATATGTGTTTTTTAGATGTTATTGAATTTTATATATATTAAATGGGCTAGATTTTTTAATCTAACCCATTTTTTGTTATTATCTAACAAATCCTTAATTTGTTTATCAGTAAATCCATTTTTCTTTAACTTTTTTATAAGTTCGATAATTGCCTATTGTTTTTCTTGTTCTAAAATAGTATAATCACTATTTTTCTTAGGAGTTATAGTAAACTCACATTTTTTATCTGTATTTCTAGTAAAAGTATATTCAGAACTTATCTTTACAAGAAAAATATGGTATAATAGAAGAGCGATGAGATATACAAGTGATATGACAGATAGTCAATAGGAAATAATAAAGCCGATATTACAGGAAGCAAAATACAGAAGCTTGGAAGAAAAACGAGAACAGATAAATGCAGTATTTTACTTGGTGAAAACAGGGTATCAATGTATGTGGATATCCACAAACCTTTTTTTAAAATTTTTTTCTTTTGAAAAAAATGCTTGAAAAATATTTTTAGGGATAATCCAAAAGCCACTATTTGTAGAGAAAATGACTGATTTTTTTGAAAGAAAATAAGAGAAAAAAGTACAGAAATATTCAACTGGATTTCTAAAATACAGAAGAAGAAAAAGAGTTTACTAAGGAGAAAATGAAAACTATGAATATAACTGAACAAAATTTTTATTTAAGAGAAATGGCTATTTAAGAGTACTGTAATGTTTACAGATACAACGAATTTTTTTAGGAGTTAAAAGCAGTGAATTTTTACTTGATTTCAGTGTTCAATGGCATAAATCAGATAGCCAAAAGAGTAGATTCGACAGATAGGTTCTATGAAGACGATTTGAAACCTCTCCACTCTGATATAAACGAGTTAAGTAGGAAAATAACAGATATGATGAAAGAATATATACCTTGAAAAAAGAAAAAATAGCAGTTGATAACTACTAAGTCTACTCAATAAAATATTAAAAATATCTAATAAATAATGCTTAAATAGTATACATAAAAAGACTCTAACCCAATTAACTGGATTAGAGTTCTTTTTTTCTTGCCATATACAAACGAAAACGTTCTTAAAGTATTTGACTTTTATAGACTAATATATTATACTAAAAGTATCAAATGTTAGGAGTGGTTATTTTGAGCAAGTCAAAAGTTTTTGGATATGCTAGAGTATCCAGTAAAGACCAAAATCTTGATAGACAGATACAACAACTATTGGAATATGGTATCAATGAAGATTGCATCTTTGCCGATAAGTGCAGTGGTAAAGATTTCGACCGTTTTGAATACAAAACTCTATTAAATCGACTTCGTGATGAAGATTTAGTGGTTATCTGTTCTATTGATAGATTGGGTAGAAACTATTCGGAAATCGTTCAACAGTGGGATTATATCACGAATACTATTCAAGCTAACATAAAGGTATTGGATATGCCTCTATTAGATACTACAAGTGAGGATAGTAACAATCTTGATAAGAAATTTATATCTAACTTGGTATTGCAGATACTATCCTATGTGGCTGAAAAAGAACGTCTAAACACACGAGAACGTCAAAGGCAAGGAATAGCTCTTGCAAAAGCTAAGGGTAAACATTTGGGAAGACCACCAATACAGTATCCACCTAACTGGTTTGAAATCTATACACGTTGGAAAAATAAAGAAATCACTGCCGTTAAGGCTATGCGATTACTTAATCTAACAAAAAGCTCATTCTACAAGTTAGTTAAAAGATTTGAAGCCTAAATATCCACTTTAATTGTTTTAAATGTCATTATATCATAAGTGAGGAGGGCTTTGAACAGTTAATCAAATTATCAAGATTAGTTTTATTTTTGAGCGTCTTTTGCAAGAACTTCATCAATTGTA
>ERZ825670.2729-NODE-2729-length-16110-cov-5.654998_pt1 | contig 16110 bp, 10 predicted proteins | sample MGYA00519929_ERZ825670 | MGnify/ENA primary metagenome ERZ825670 (study PRJEB31778, sample SAMEA3449207) | human gut metagenome | biome: human gut; feature: human-associated habitat; material: faeces | place: United Kingdom | collected 2010/2012 ...
TGGAAATCAATGATGCAATCTGTCAGATGTATTATGCAAAAAGCCGACTTGCAAGACTGATATATAGATGTCTCACAAAAATGAAAAAGAAGAGTGAGGCACAGGGAAAGCCAGATCTGAATATTCTTTTTATTTACAATATGCCGTTTCGGGGGATTGCCAAGATGACTGGCGGGGCCGTCAGTATGGAAATGGTATATGGAATTGTTGATGCTGTGAATGGCCACTTTATGCTTGGAGTAAAAAAAGTAGTTGGCGGATATTTCAGAAACAGAAGAAATAATAAGAAATATGAAAAATTATTAAAAGGAGCCGGAGGGAAGTGCAGATGAATCATATAAAAAATATATGGAAATGTTTTGAAGAGAAACATTCTGCTATTGCAAAATGGCTTTATCAGATATTCTATTTTGTTATATTCAGTATGGGCGTGACAGTATTCCAGTATCTTGTATTTACATTTTTACCAGGGATTTTGGGAATTGGTCTGGCTGGTACAGAATTTATGTGGCCAAAGGTTTCCATGAATCTGTTTGGAGTAAAATTTACATGGAGTTTGCTGGGGTATAATGTATTGCGTGATGCAACGGGGAATATACTGATCGGTGGTGGACTTGGCTATTTTATCAGTTATGAATTGGGGTCATTTCTTGCACAGTGTATCAATTTTCCGCTTCAGAGAAATATTACTTTTAAAAGCCATGGAAATCCTGTATATCAGGCAATCTGGTATTTTATAGCATGGGTGGTAATTTCACTGATTTGTAATGGATTTAATAATCTGTGGATGCCAGTTGCATCTGCATATGTGGCACCGGCAGTCTATAACATGCTTGTGACAATTATTACAGGTGGAGTTTCCATGGTGATTTTTTTCTTTGTGTTTAAAATTATTTTCCCGGAGGGGAAGGCTGAATAGAAAACATGCGTTATTATAAAGCTGGAGGTGAGTACGGGATGAAGACATTGGCCAGGATATGTAAAGTATATAAAGAAAAATATCCGCTGGTTCAGATTGTGCTTCATACTGCAACAGCAGATACAGTGTATGAGAGCAAGTGGAACAACAAAAAAAGTGGCAGAGATGATTGCTGGCTGCCGGAAATCCATGCCGGGTTATTCGCAAAATAACTGAAAAAGATCATATGAAATAAGATAATACAATCAATAAAGGGGATGCCGTTTAATACCACTTTTCGGCATCCCCTTTTTGCCAAAATAATTAAGTATTCCAATATCCGATATGGCAGAAATATTTCTGGGACAGATTGTATTCCGGAGAAAAATGAAAGGTTAGTTTTAACTGGTTGTATTACGGCGAATCAATATGGGAGTAATCTGTTTATGGACAGGCTTTTCCAGTGGTTTAGGGGAACGTTTTTTTTGTTCTTCCATCTGTTGAACCAGAAGCTCCATGGCAGTCTGTGCAATAATATCAATCTGCTGACCAACAGTTGTGATTGGGAGAATTGCCTCACTGGCAATGGGAGAATTATCAAATCCTATGATTTCATAGAAAGAGGGTAATTCTCGGTATTTCTGGAAAATCAGGTTAAGAAACATGTTTGCATAGGTATCGTTGGCAAGGAAAATGCCTTTTTTTTGATTGGGATATTTCTCTTCTATTCTTGTAAAAATACGTCTTATTTCATTTAAAATTTCCTGATAAGAATTACCGCTTACACTTAGATCAATATCATAAGGAACCTGATATTCTTCACAGGTTTCCTTAAATGCGCGAATACGGTCGTAAGCAGGAACTGCTTTCTCAACATTGACATTGATGTGGATCAGTATATCACATTTATCACGGATCAGCAGAGTGGTAGCCTGAAGCGCACCCATATAGTTGTCAGTGGTAACACTGCTGATATATTCCGCTTCACGTTCAATGGCAACGATGGGAATCTGATAGGAGGATAATTGTTTTGATGACAGCGTATGACTTAAAACAATGAGACCTTCAATCTGATAGGATAGGAGCTCTTCAATATATTGCTGTTCTTCTTCAGCCCCATGTTCACTGCTAAAGACGAGAAATTTGTAGTGATAATCACTGTAGCTGGACAGCAGTTGTGTCAGCATTTCAGAATAATAATGCAGATAAAGATTCGGAATAATGATTCCGATAAATTCACTTTTTCCGTTTGCCAGAACTTTTGCAAGTTTATTTTTTTTATAGCCAAGGGTATCAAGGGCCTGAGAAATTTTTTCCTGATTTTCAAGTGTAAGGGAATCAGGATGATTGAAATATCTTGATATTGTAGTTTTTGAAAAATGGGTATATGCTGCAATATCTGCAAATGTCACCTGTTTTTTTGACATAAAACTTATTCTCCTTATAAATAAATGCAAATATTTTTTTTAGTATAGCAATTATTATACAAAAAGGCAATATTAAAATAACCGATTACGTAACCGGTTATTTTAATGAAGAAAAGTGTTGACAGAGAGTGTGTGATGTAGTAACATCAGATTATAAAGTAACCGGTTACTTAACCGGTTTTGTGAACAATGTATGAAAGGAATGGAGGAAAAAGTGCATGAAAACAGTGCAGAACCAAGCAAAGCCCGTAAGCAAGCAGACGTGGAGAAATAAGGTTACGTATGTGAAGAAAAACTGGCAGTTATATCTTTTTTTCTTAATGCCGGGACTTTTACTGACAATCATTTTTAAGTATCTTCCGATGGGAGGGCTTTTGATTGCGTTTGAAGATTATAATGTAATCAAGGGAGTACTTGGAAGTCCATGGGTTGGACTTGAATATTTCAGACGTTTTTTATCATCACCGGATTTTATGAACTATCTGATGAATACATTAAAGCTGAGTATCTATGGATTATTATGGGGATTTCCGGTTCCGATTATTCTGGCATTACTTATGAATCGTATTCAAAAAACAGGGATCAAGAAAAAAGTACAGCTTCTGATCTATATGCCGAATTTTATATCTGTAATAGTACTTTGTGGTATGGTTCGTATGCTGTTATCACCGGTAGGACCTTTGAACAGGCTGCTTGGGATTAGCACAAACTGGATGACAATGCCATCTGCTTTCCGTACTATTTATATAGCAAGTGGAATCTGGCAGACTGCAGGCTGGGCATCTATTATGTATACTGCAGCATTATCTAATGCGAGCAAAGAGTTGGAAGAAGCGGCAGTTATGGATGGTGCAAACCTTTTGCAGCAGATCTGGTACGTGGAGCTTCCGGCGATTAAGAACATTATTGTAATTCAGTTTATCCTGCAGGCAGGAAATATTATGAGCATTGGATTTGAGAAGGCATATGCATTGCAGACAGATATGAACCTGCCGGCATCAGAAATTTTATCTACATATGTATATCGCATCGGTCTTTTGAACGGTGATTATGGTTATTCTACGGCAGTAGGTCTGTTTAATTCAGTTGTAAATGTAATTCTGTTGATTTTTGTAAACTGGGTTGTAAAGAAGCTGAATGATGGAGAGGGATTATAGGAGGAAGAGAAGATGGAGAAAAAGAAGAGAAAATATTCAAGGACAGATCGTCTGATCCTTGGAATTGGATTCACGATTCTTGGACTGTTTGTACTTTCTATTGCGATTCCAATTATATATGTAGTGCTTGCATCTTTTATGGATCCTACTGTTTTGAATAATCAGGGACTGAGCTCTGATATTAAGGACTGGACTTTGGATGCTTATAGAAGAGTACTGGAGAATGAGATGATCTGGCGCGGATTTTTGAATTCTTTTCTGTATTCATTTGTATTTACAGTGATCTCAGTTTTTGTAACATTACTGGCAGCCTTTCCTCTGTCTAAAAAAGAATTTGTGGGAAGAAAATTTTTTAATCTGATTTTTCTGATTACAATGTTTTTTGGGGGAGGAATGATTCCAACATTTATTTTGATCAATCAGCTGCATATGGTAAATACAGTATGGGCGGTTTTGATTCCGGGAGCATTTAACGTTTGGAATATGATTCTTGCAAGAACTTATTATCAGTCAATTCCGGCAGAATTAAGAGAAGCATCTGCAATTGACGGTGCTAATGAAATTCAGCATTTTTTCAAAATTATGATGCCGGTATGTAAACCGATCATTGCAGTACTGGCACTGTGGTCATTTGTCGGAATGTGGAATAGCTACTTTGATGCGATGATTTATCTGAACGATGCAAATCTTCAGCCACTGCAGCTGGTACTGCGTTCAATCCTGGTGCAGAATACTCCACAGCCGGGAATGATTGCAGATATCCAAAGCACAGCAGAGATGGCAAAGGTAGCAGAACAGTTGAAATATGCAACAATTGTAGTATCAAGTTTACCACTTTTAGTGATGTATCCATTTTTCCAGAAATATTTTGATAAAGGAATTATGGTTGGATCGGTAAAAGGCTAAAGAAAGGAATGATACAGATATGAAGAAAAACAGAGTAAGAAGTTTGCTTGCACTTGGACTTTCTTTAACAATGATGGTAAGTATAATGGGGTGTGGAAAACAGCAGAGGCTTGATGCTGAGATTAATCCGGATACACCGGTATCGGATGTACAGTTTCCATTGAAAGAAACAGAGGAGCTTTCTTTTATTACCAGTGCACCGGCCACTTCAACACAGGATCCAAATAAAAGAGTGATTTTCCAGAGAATGGAAGAACAGACAAATGTTCATATTGACTGGACCTGCTTTGTATCAGATCAGTTTTCAGATAAAAAGAATCTGGCGTTGGCTCAGTTTGGAAATCTGCCGGATGGACTGTTTAATGCAGGCATGAGTGATTATGATCTGTTGCGTTATGCAAAGCAGGGAATAATTATTCCGCTGGAAAATCTGATTGACAAATATATGCCAAACCTTCAGGCTGTGTTTGAAAAATACCCGGAATACAGAACCATGTGTACAGCACCGGATGGACATATTTACTCTTTTCCGTGGATTGAACAGCTTGGTTCCGGAAAAGAAGCAATTCAGGCCATTGGAGATATTCCTTATATTAATAAGAAATGGCTTGATTATCTTGGCCTTGAGATTCCAACTACAACAGATGAACTGGAGCAGGTACTGATTCAATTTCGAGATCATGCAGATGATCTGAAACAAGAGTTTTCCATTGAAGGTGATGTAATACCGATGTCATTTATTATCAATAACGGAGATCAGGATCCTTCAATCTTAATAAATGGATTCGGAGATGGTTATGGGGACACAGGAGATCATTTTGCTGTAACAGATGAAGGTAAGGTGATTTATACAACGGTTCAGGAAGGATACAAAGAAGGTATCAAATGGCTGCATAAACTTGTGACAGAGAATCTGATCGATCCGGAAGCATTTACACAGGAATGGTCTACTTATGTTGCAAAAGGAAAGAATCACCGTTATGGACTTTGCTTCACATGGGATATTGCTAATATAGACAACAATACGGATTATGTGATGCTTCCGGCACTGACCGGACCGGATGGAATGAGAAATATCACCAGACAGAACAACAGTGAGACCAGCGGTTTTGACAGAGGAAGATGTGTGCTTACTACCAGCTGCCGTAACACGGCACTTGCTGCCGCATGGATCGATCAGATGTATGCACCCCTTCAGTCTCCGCAAAATAACTGGGGAACCTATGGAGAGAAGGATTCCTTTAATATTTTTGAGCTGTCTGTAAACAAAGATGGCGAAAAAATGTTAAAGCATATGGACTTAGGAGATCAGTCACCGGTGGAAGTACGTGAAGCGCAATCTGTAAATGGTCCTCTCGCTATATTAAATGAATATTATGGCGTATATGTAACACAGCCGGAAGATGCGAAATGGCGTCTGGATAATATGCATGAGACATATTTACAGGATATGAACAGCAAATATGTTTATCCTAATGTATTTATGAGTATTGATGATACAAACAAAGTGTCACAGTATGATACAGATATTAAGAAATATGCAGAACAGAAGAAAGCAGATTGGATCCTGAACGGAGGAATTGATGAAGAATGGGATTCTTATCTGAAAAAAATGGAGAAGTACGGGCTTTCCGATTACCTTTCAATCAAGCAAAAATATTTTGACCAGTATCAGGATTCATTAAGCAGTGAAAAATAAGAGAAGATATCATTTTGACAGGAGGAACTATATGAGCGAAATGTTGGAAAAGGCAAGAAAATATGAATTTATACAGGGACAGCAGATCAAAGAGGAAGAAAGACCAGCCTTTCATATAACTCCTTATGTTGGCTGGATGAATGATCCAAATGGATTTTCCTATTATAAAGGAGAGTATCATTTGTTCTACCAGTATAATCCGTATAGCACACATTGGGACAGTATGCACTGGGGACATGTAGTGAGTAAGGATTTATTGCATTGGAACTATGTTCCGACTGCATTGGCACCGGATGAAGATTATGATAAATTCGGCTGTTTTTCAGGAAGTGCCATAGAATTAGAGGATGGCAGACAGTTGCTTATGTATACTTCTGTAAATCAGGAGAAACTGGAAGACGGAACTGTAAGGGATATTCAGACACAGGCAGTGGCAGTTGGAGATGGTAAGGATTATGAAAAGTATGATAAGAATCCGGTTCTGACAGCCAAAGATCTTCCAAAGGGGGCTAGTAAAGTAGACTTTCGTGATCCCAAAATCTGGAAAGGGAACGATGGAAACTTTTATTGTGTTATAGGAAGTCGTCCGGCTGATGGAAGCGGACAGATCCTTCTTTACAGAAGTAAAAATGGCTTTGAATGGGAATTTGTAAGCATTCTGGCAAAGAATCAAAATCGTTATGGAAAAATGTGGGAATGCCCGGATTTCTTTGAATTGGACGGCAAATATGTGCTTCTGACAAGTCCACAGGATATGCTTCCGGAAGGATTAGAATTTCATAATGGAAATGGAACGTTATGTATTATTGGGGAGTTGGATCCTGAGACACATACTTTAAAGGAACAGTTTTGTCAAGGTGTTGATTACGGAATTGACTATTACGCAATGCAGACACTGCTTGCACCGGATGGACGAAGAATTATGATCGCCTGGATGCAGAACTGGGATACGCTTGCATATCGATGCAATGACTCTGGATGGTTCGCACAAATGAGTCTTCCAAGAGAACTGTCTGTTAAAAACGGAAGATTGTATCAGGTTCCGATCAGAGAACTTAATGCCATGCGTGCAAACAAAGTCGAGTATAACAATGTTGTGATAAAAGATACCAGGCTCACACTGGATCAGATTGAAGGACGAACGGTAGATCTGGAACTTGTGATACGACCGGCAGATAAAGACAATCTTTATAAAAAATTTGAACTCTGTTTTGCAGAGAATGAGAAATATCATTCTACATTATGCTTCCGTCCGGATGAATCTGTTTTAAAAATCGATAGAAAATTCTCAGGAAGCGAACGGGCGCTGGTTCATCAGAGCAGTTGTCTGGTAAACGGTGACAGCAATGAACTAAAACTGCGTGTGATTTTGGATAAGTTTAGTGTGGAAGTATTTATTAATGACGGCGAGCAGGTTATGTCTGCGGTTATTCTTACAAAGCAGGAAGCAAAGGGGATTTCTTTCTTTGCTGATGGTGCAGCTAAGCTTGATATAGTGAAATATGATTTATTATAATAAAGCGTTATAAATTGGGACATAATACAGCATTTATTGGTAAGGTTGGTAATGATTTTTTTGGAGATCAGTTGAGAGCAGCCATAAAAGAAGCAGGAATTGATGACATTGGATTATGTACAGATGAAAAAATTCATACTACGCTTGCTATGGTACATACATATCCGGATGGAGATAGGGATTTTTCCTTCTATCGTAATCCGGGAGCAGACATGATGCTGAATAAAACTGAGATTTCCGAGGATATTCTCAAGGAAACAGAAATGCAAATAAGTAAAAAACTTTAAATTTGTAATTCTTGCCAAATAGCAAGGAAATCGCAAGACTTTGGTCATGTGAATTTCCTTGCTTTTTTTTCTCAAAGTGTCAGGTAAGGCCCTTGTTTATGGAAGAAATCAGCTCTGCCAGTTGTTTCCTTTTGGTGCGTGTATCACCGTTGATCATCAACTTGGAATAAATCTGGTTGACATATTGTTTCACAGTGCCTTCAGAGAGAAATAACCTCTCTGCGATTTCGCGGTTGCTCAGACGGTCGGTGATCAAAGCTGCGATTTCTGCTTCTCTGCTGTTCAGCATATTTAGGATCTCAGGCCTGTAATTACGGCTGGACAGGCGGAGGCAGTGTTGTTCATAAACAGAACCAAGGGAAAGGATCCGGTCTGTGAAAGGCTCCGATGCTATGGAATTAATACTGCTCAGCACGTCCTTGATATAGGTATAATTTTCTACAAAAGGAATCAGAAAGCCATCCGGCATGGCGTGTCCTAAGGCTTTCTGCAGAAGCTGTCGTGCATCATGATGTTTGCCCAGCATTGCGTAAGCAGCAGCGGTCTGGATCTGAATGTGGAGAGACACAAGTTCATAGTGCATTTTCTCACAGACAGGCAGAAGCGTTTCGCTTCTGCCTATAACTTTTGCGTACATTTTCTGTGAAAGAAAGACCTGATTCTCGATCATTTCCATCATAGGTCTGCAGGGAGAAAGAAAGCTGACAGTGGATAACATATGGTCTTTAAATAATGCAGGAATCTTTTCCGGCATTCTAATTAATGCATAGTAGTAAGCATAAGTACTGTCAAAAATATTCAGCCACATCATATTGTGGAGAGACAGAAGCTCCTTACGCTTTACTTCAGGGTTCTTCACAAAGGTGACGCCCTCCTGAAAAAGGGAAAGCCTTGCAGCAAGGAAGTCACAGCAGAGCGAAATATTGTGCTGTCCGTTTGATGCAATGGTGGAATAAGTCTGCTCCAGCAGAATCTGTGCATCTGAAAAATTTCCCTGCATAAATGCTGCCTCTGCATTCATGAGCAATTCCGCACCCTGTCCATGTCCCTGGGTAATCCTGTAATAGTGGGGCATACATTCATTCATAGCTGTCAGTTCTGCATCCAGGGTTCCGGATCTGCGGTGAAACATCATCAGAACAGAAGGAGAACCGAAGGTCCAGCTTCCTGTTTTGCGGATACTGATGGCAGGTCTGGTCATTTTGGAACTGGCCTGACGGTGCAGAACGCTCATACCGGTGATATCGTTATACATCAGAAAACTCATAATAAGATCACATTCTCCGGAGAGATTCTTTCTCTCATCTTCGGACAAAGTGTTATCTTCAGCTATGGTATCTGTCAGAAGCTGCTTCAGTTCCATCATTTTGGGAATCTGATGCCAGGTAAACATACGGCGCATTAATACGAGAAGGGCCAGAGGCCTGTTCTTCAGGATTTCTGTTGGACAGACATCAAGAAATGCGAGAACCTTTTCCGGCGAAAGAGAAGCCAGGAGGATTCCTGCATCCTTTTGGATAACAGCAAGTGCTGCATCATAGTTAAGAGCCTTGTTATAGGCAGCAAGTGCCTGCAGGAACTGTCCCCGGGATTCATACCATTGTCCGTAACGATTCCGGAAATCTGTCTGTTTTTCATGGGAAAGCATGGCAAAGGCACGCTGTGTACATTCCTTCATCATATGGTGAAAACGGAAGCTGACTCCATCGGGCAAAGGAGTGATAAAAGCATTCTGACTGGTCATAAGGGAAAGAATCTGTCCGGCTTTCGGATTCCCTGTAATAAAAAGTGCCATTTCAACGGTAAATTCATCTGCAAGTCCCATAACAGTGAGAAATTTCTGCTGCGCATCAGAAAGGGGTGCGATCATGGCAGAGGAAAACATATCATAGATATTAGAAGTATGGTCGGGAAAGTGTCCGTTTTCAAAAAAGGTACAGAGATTCAGATAGACTGCAGAGAACCATCCCTCACTGGAATAGAGAAGCGTGTTCAGCTGATCTTCGTTCAGGCTGGCACCGCAGCGATGGGTATAGACAGAAAGCTCCCGGCGATTCAGACACAGATCCCTGGTATGGATCTGATATAACTTTTTGCCAAGACGGAGAATCTCTTTTCCGGACAGAAAAGCATTTCTGCCGGATACGATCAGGTGGATATTTTCAGGCAGTCTGTTGGCAAGCATACAAAAAAAATCTGCAACATGAGGTTCACCCAGCAGATGAAAATCATCAATAAAAATGTAGTAAGAGATCTGACCGCTCAGGGAATAACAAAGCTCATCAGCAAGCATCCCGGCACTGGCAGCATCTGAAGGGCAGCTATAATTATCCAGAAAATCAAGCCCTGCAAAGGCAAAGGCCTTCTGAACGCTCTGCCAGAAAACAGACAGATTATCAAAATAAATACTGATCCGGATCACACAGGAATTTCCGTTTTTGCTCTGTTTGTCCAGATACCAGTTGATAGCAGTTGTTTTTCCATATCCCATGGGAGCGGTCACAGCAGTGAATGCAGATTGTGAAATCGGCTTCAGATTCTCCTGCAGACGCTCAGAGATGTAAATTGTATTCAGACTATATTTCTTTTTAGACATCTGTAAAACCCCTCACTTGATACGATATGTTTCATTTTAACATATAAAGTATCAAAATGAAACTTTTTCCAGGTGGTTTTTCAGATAACAAAGGTTTTGGATATCAGAAAATGGAAGAAAATACGGCACAGTTTTTCTTTTGTTTTGCTGTGTACAGTGCCTTATCTGCTGTTTTTATAATTTCTTCATAGTCAATTTTATCATCAGGAATAAAAGTATATCCCACACTCTTTTTCACAGAATAAGGGGGAATGGTACATTCCATAAAATGGTTTATAGTTTCCTCTAATAGCTCTTTCTGTGAAAAAGGGCAAAGCACCATAAATTCATCTCCGCCAAAACGTCCGATCAGTGACGGTCTTGGGAAAAATTCCCTCAGCTGTTTTACTGTCTCCAAAAGAACCTTATCCCCTGTCTCATGTCCAAAGTTGTCATTGATTGCCTTGAAATCATCCAGATCGATCATGATAAAAGTGTAGGATGGTCTGGGGTTTTTGTCCAGAAATTTTTTGCATAATTCTTTAAACCCATTTTTGTTATAGCATTCGGTAAAGGTGTCTTTCATGTTTTTCTCTTTTTCCTTCAAAATAAGATCATAAAGATTGCTTACATCAGACACAACACCAATTAAATATAATTTGTCTTCCCGCATATAGGGAGTAGCGCATACACGGCACCAGTGGTACTTGCCTGTTCCACATTTCATCCGTGCATCGTAGACAGCCTGCTGTCCGTTCAAAACTTTTCCAAAAGCATCGGCTACAGTCCCGTGATCATCCGGATGGACAAAATAATCTGATACAGCTTTCATATATGCGTCCGGTGTCAGGGATGAAAACTCTTCCAAATCAGACAAAACCTTCTCTCCGGATACCTGATATATGGCTTCTGCATTTTCAAAGCGAACGTATCGCTGCTTTTCAACATCCACCTCAAACAGGCATAATCCGGCACCCTTTAAAACTAAATTCAGATAGTCTTTATAATTAACTGAATGCACATTATCACCTCCGCTTTTTGCTTTTATTTTACCATAATCCGGAAAGTGAAGCAAACGATGAATCTGCGAAGCTGACAGATAATTTGGAAATGTCTAGAGCTATGATCATACTTTGGGGAATACTTTAACCGAATCAAGTAAGTCCCCTGTTTCGATTGCGAATATCCGCTTGACCTGATTCAGGATCAGAGAACGGAAGAAATTTTGATCATACAGGGGGCACTTTTTGGTGCCGAAAAGTGCATTATCAAATGAGAGAAAATCAGTTATAATTATAGGTAACAGAAACCTGACCGGACTGTGAAATGACATTGCGTTCAGGAGTATGCGGAAACAGCGGATGTACATATTCGCCAGATCAGGATCAGAAGGAGGGATTTCAATGAAGAAAAGGATATTATCAGGAATACTTGCACTTACAATGTGCTTCTCCATGACACCATCCATAGCATGGGGCAGTGGAATGACGGAATTCTCGGATGGGGGGGCATCCGGGGAGTCAGAAAAGAAAGAAGAATTTACAGATGAGCCGGAGATAGAGGAGGAGAAAGAACAGCCGGCAACTACTGCAGGAGTACCGGAGGTGGAAAATGGCTTCAGTGACGGAATACTGGATGCAGAACAGGACACTTCTGTTACAATGAAACATACAGTGAAAATTGATACCAGTCCCAGTTATAAAATAGGTACGGATACAATTTATGATGTGATAAATAATCATGATGGGACATTGACTGTGGGGGAAGATCCGGAAATTATAGCATCTTCGGGCGAGTTAAGCAAAGGATATAGTATTAAATATAAGAGCCAAAACAATATCATGCCTTATGCGCAATATCATAGTAAGAATCCAGAATCAAACGATGAACGATATTATGGGATTAATAAGCTAAATGATATTCCTAAGGAAAGGAAAATTAATATTACGAATATTTATACTTTATTTTGTGTAGTTTCCGGTCACCTTGGAGGTGATATATTGGCTAATTATCAGGGGGTAGAAAACCCAATAAGAGTTAATTATGGTTTACAGGGTGGATCAGGTGGGCCAAATAGAGATTGGGTATGGAATGGTGATGGACAATGGAATACAGACCATAATATTGAGCCAACTAAAGCAGGCTATAAATTTGCTGGATGGTATACTCAAGCAAATGGAAATGGAAGCAAGATAGAGGGAGTTTCGCAGGCTGTTAATGCGGCGGTTGCAGGTTCCAATAACTATAAAGAAATAACATTATATGCAAAGTGGGTTCATAAGCATGCCTGGAACTATAGTTTAAGTGGCGATACTCTTAAGGCATATTGCTCAAACACAACGTCACAATGTGATTATTATGGAACAGGTTTTGACAATGCAAAGGCAACAGTTTCACTTAAGCTTAATGGATTTGATAACAATAACTGTGCTGAATATGGCAATTCTTATTCTGTAACATGTGCTAATAGTCTTCCGTCAGAAATAGGGGCAACAATAGGATCAATCATATATGCAGGCCGTGACGGGACCACTTTTTCGGAAAGTGAAACACTTCCCACCTCTCCAGGAAAATATAAAGCGAAAGTAAATATTACACTGCCTGGAGAGCAGTACTCAGGAGAGATATCTACTGATTTTGAAATTAAAAAGGCACCGGTTACCCTAACGGTTTTCCTGGATGATTTCACATATGGAGAGCAGCCAGCTATACAGATATGGGCAGCACCATCTGACAGTAAGGTAGTTTATCAATACAAAGTTAAGGATGAGGATGACAGTACTTATGCTGGTATAACGGAAGAAGGCCTGAAAAAACTTTCTGCCGGAGAATATACCTTAAAGGCAGTGGTGGAAGAAACAGCGAATTATGAGGGAGATTCTGATACCTGTATTTTTAAGGTTAAAAAAGCAAGTACTACGAATTCCGATTCCAAAGTCAGCATCAGTGGTTGGACATATGGTGGATATAATGGACTAGAAAATACACCGTCAATAGATTCGAGCCTGAACCCGGAAAATCAGACAGTCCAGTACACTTACTATACAGATGGGGCATGTAGCACACAGACTTCAACTAAAAACGGAGCAGAAACAGAAGGCGGGGTACCAAAGAATGCAGGCACCTATTATGTAAAAGCCCAGATACCGGAATCTGCCAATTATAATGCCGGAACAGCAACCGGTACATTTGAAATAAAACCACTCCCGGCGCAGCTTGACTGGAGCAGTTCAGACCTGACTTACAATGGAAAGGACCAGACAGTCACTGCAAGGGTGAGAAATGCCCTGCCCGGTGATACCTTTACACTGACATATGAAACTAACGAAACTTACACAAACACCGGAAAGAATGCCCGGAAGTACACGGCAAAGGTTACAGCTCTCGGAAATGCCAATTACAGCCTCAGCCAAGAAGAGAGCATCCATCCATGGGTTATCAATCCAAAAGCAGTAACAGTGAAACCGGATGATTTACACAAGCATATCGGCGGGGAGGAACCTCAGCTTACTTATACCACAGACGGCATCGTTGAAGGTGAAACACTATCTGGGATCACATTGCAGAGAGTATCAGGTGAGGATGCCAGAAAATATGAAATTACAGCCACAGAAACAGCAGGTGCAAATCCGAATTATACTGTCACACGAGAGAAAGGCACCTTTACAATTGAGGACCATAACTGGCCAAAAGACGGAAAGATATTAAGCCCTGCAACTTCATGGTCAGAAGGAATGCAGGAGCGAACCTGTACAGCACCAGGCTGTGGTCAGAAAAGATATGATTCCATCCCGAAACAGGATGGAAAACCGGCGGATCCCTATGCAGATAAAATAGATAAATATATCCAGATATTTGGCTCAGAAATCACAGCAGCAGCTCTGGACAATGAAGAAACAATCCTTTTTGGACTTTTCCCGGGAAGTGATAAAACCAGAATTGATAATGGATCAGGAGCTAAAGTATGGCTTGAAATCAATCATGTTAATAATCTTGATCCTGCATGGCAGAATTTAATCAACATGGAAATAGAAAAGACAGTGGGAAAAAATGCAGACCAGATTTTATTCGACATAGATTTATACAGACAGCTTGCGGGTGAGAACAGGGTACTTATTACAAATCCGGGTATCAATATGAATATCAGGATTAAAATCCCGGATAAAATGATTAATAATCAGCCTTATACCATCCGGGATTATAAAATTCTCAGACTGCATAAGGACAGTGCAACGAATCAGGCAACTGTTGATATATTAGATTCTGTCTTTAACAGCAGTACTAACGAGCTTACCTTTAAGTCAGATAAATTCTCCATTTATGTACTGACTTACAAAGACACCTACTATTCCCCAAGCTACCCGGTAACAGGCATTAAGGTATCTCCGGATACTCTTACCTTAACAAAGAAAGATGAAACCGCCCAACTTACCGCAGAGGTGACACCGTCTTATGCAGACAATAAGCGTGTAACCTGGCAATCCAGCGATGAGAAAGTAGCAACTGTAGATGAAAACGGCAAGGTAACAGCAGTTGGAAACGGAACTGCCACCATTACCGCAACATCTGTAAGCGGCAGTTATACAGCGACAGTTTCCGTAACAGTGAAAATCCCTGTGGAAATCCAGAAGCTCACCATAGAAGCAGAGAAAGAAACCCTGACAAAGATTGGTGAATCCACAGAACTGAAAGTAAAGATCGAGCCTGAAAATGCAGATTTACAGAAACTGATCTGGAAATCCGATAACGAAAAAGTTGCCACTACAGATGAAAACGGCAAGGTAACAGCAGTGGGAAATGGAACTGCAGAGATCACAGTTACAACAGAGGATGGAAAAATTACAGCTTCCATTATGATCACAGTGAAAGTCCCGGATGAACCCACGATCAATAAGACCACAGGCTTCAGAAGGTTAAGAGCCCGTTCTGTAAAACAGACAAAAACTTCTGTGACATTGCAGTGGAACATCATTAAGGATGCAGATGGATATTTCATATACGGCAACCGCTGTAATACAGGTACAAAGTCTTACAAGTACAGGAAGCTTGCCACTATCACCGGTGGAGATATCAGCACATGGACCCAGAAGGACCTGAAAAAAGGTACTTACTATAAATATGTGGTAAAAGCCTACAGACTGGTAAATGGCAAAAAGGTAGTGACAGACACATCCATATCTGTACATGCAGTCACCGGAGGCGGTAAATACGGAAATGCAAAAGCTGTTTCCGTAACCCAGATTGGAAATAAGAGGAATGTTTCAAAGATCACCCTGAAAATGGGAAAAACCGCACAGATAAAAGCAAAAGAAGTAAAGAAAGATAAGAAGATCGAACGCCACAGAAAACTCTGCTACGAAAGCAGCAATACAAAAGTAGCCACCGTTACCCCGGATGGCCTTATCAGGGCAACAGGCAAAGGAACCTGCACAATATGGGTATATGCACAGAATGGCATATACAAAGCTCTGAAAATCACTGTAAAATAATCCTGATGGAAGTTTTCAATGTGAAATAAACAAATACCGGATTGAGCCAAACAGGCCTGATCCGGTATTTGTTATGTTATAGGAAATTACTCCGTAATGTTCCTATAACATAACAAAACCCTTCGGGCAGGATCGCACTGCGGCGAGAATTTATAA
>ERZ825670.2730-NODE-2730-length-16105-cov-13.616262_pt1 | contig 16105 bp, 8 predicted proteins | sample MGYA00519929_ERZ825670 | MGnify/ENA primary metagenome ERZ825670 (study PRJEB31778, sample SAMEA3449207) | human gut metagenome | biome: human gut; feature: human-associated habitat; material: faeces | place: United Kingdom | collected 2010/2012 ...
CATGCTCCGGGAGTTCGTGGATTTTGCCAATGTATTTAACTAACTTTCCATTTACTTCAGTACCACTTTATCCAGATGCCAGATCTCATCCACATACTGCTGGATGGTTCTGTCGGAGGTGAACTTGCCAGAGCATGCCACATTGAGGATCGCGCTCTTAGCCCAGTTGTCTTCGTCGCGGTAAGCGGCTTCTACTCTCTTCTGTGCCTCTGCGTAGGACTTGAAGTCCTTGAGGATGAAGTAGGTGTCTGCCTTGGCCGTGCACTGGGTGTTCAGCAGAGAATTGTACAGCGGGCGGAACAGCTCGGGATCTCCCGGTGCAAAGGTTCCGTTGATCAGCTGCATCAGTACCTTGCGGACATCCTGATCGTTGTTGAATATCTCCATGGGATCATATCCGCCATGGTTCTCATAGTTGATAACTTCCTGTGCGGACAGACCGAAGATGAATGCATTCTCCTCTCCCACTTCTTCTACGATCTCCACATTGGCACCGTCCATGGTTCCCAGAGTCAGGGCACCGTTCAGCATGAACTTCATGTTACCGGTACCGGACGCTTCCTTACTTGCGGTAGAAATCTGCTCGGAGACATCTGCTGCCGCAAAGATGATCTCTGCGTTGGATACGTTGTAGTTCTCGATAAATACAACCTTGATCTTGCCATTGATGGCGGGATCGTTGTTCACCACATCCGCTACGGAGTTGATCAGCTTGATGGTCAGCTTTGCGTTACGGTAACCGGCTGCTGCCTTTGCGCCGAAGATAAAGGTTCTGGGGTAGAAATCCAGTTCCGGATGCTCCTTCAGTTCGTTATACAGGTGCATTACATGCAGAATATTGAGCAGCTGTCTCTTGTACTCATGCAGACGCTTTACCTGTACATCGAAGATGGATCTGGGATCTACTTCGATACCATTGTGCTCTAAAATGTATTTTGCCAGACGTACTTTGTTCTGGTACTTAATGTTCATGAATTCCTGCTGTGCCTTTTTGTCATCCGCATATACCTTCAGGCGGGAGATCTGCGGCAGATCGGTGATCCAGTCGTCACCTACGTGAGCCGTTACCCAGTCAGCTAACAGCGGGTTCGCATGCAGCAGGAAACGTCTCTGGGTAATACCGTTGGTCTTGTTGTTGAAGCGCTCCGGGAACATCTCGTAGAAGTCCTTCAGTTCCTGCTTCTCCAGAATCTCGGTATGCAGTCTTGCCACGCCGTTGACTGAGTAACCGGAAACGATAGCCATATTTGCCATCTTCACCTGTCCATCATAGATGATGGCCATCTTGCGGATCTTCTCCTGTACATCCACGCCGGGTACATTGCTGTACTTCTGCTGGATATCCAGAACGAATCTGCGGTTGATCTCCTCTACGATCTGGTAGATTCTGGGAAGCAGTCTGGAGAACAGTTCGATAGGCCATTTCTCCAATGCTTCTGCCATGATGGTATGGTTGGTATAAGCACAGGTCTTGGTCGTGATCTCCCATGCTTCCTCCCAGGTCAGATAATAGTCATCCATCAGCACACGCATCAGCTCTGCGATAGCTACGGTAGGATGGGTATCGTTCAGCTGGAAAGTAACCTTCTCATGGAATTTATGAATATCGTCATGCTTTCTCATGTATTTTTCCACAGTTTCCTGTACGGAGGCGGAAATGAAGAAATACTGCTGCTTCAGACGCAGCTCCTTACCTGCATAGTGATTGTCGTTGGGATACAGAACCTCTACGATATTACGTGCCAGGTTCTCCTGCTCTACCGCCTTCTGGTAGTCACCCTTGTCAAAAGAATCCAGTTGGAAGCACTCTACAGGCTCCGCATCCCAGATACGCAGGGTGTTTACAATGCCATTGCCATAACCCACGATGGGGAAATCAAACGGAACCGCCTTAACGGACTGATAGCCCTCCTGGGTAAATACGTTTCTGCCATTCTCGTCGGTATGAACGCTTACATAGCCGCCGAATTTAACCATTTTCGCATACTCAGGTCTGCGCAGTTCAAAAGGATTGCCGTTCATCAGCCAGTTATCGGGAACCTCTACCTGATAACCGTCGCGGATTTCCTGCTTGAACATGCCATAACGATAACGGATACCACAGCCGTATGCGGGATATCCCAGCGTTGCCAGGGAATCCAGGAAACATGCTGCCAGACGTCCAAGACCACCGTTACCCAGTGCTGCATCCGGCTCCTGGTCTTCGATCAGGTTCAGATCCAGTCCCAGTTCTTCCAAAGCTTCTGCTACGGGCTTATATGCCTTTAAGTTGATCAGGTTATTACCCAGTGCTCTTCCCATCAGGAACTCCATGGACATGTAGTAGACCATCTTGGGATCTTCCTTCTCATATGCCTTCTGGGTCTCCATCCAGTTCTCTACGATACGATCCTTGATCGCATAAGATACTGCCTGGAAGATCTGCTGTGCATCTGCTTCTTCCAGATTCTTACGATACAGGGTGCGCACATTATATTCCACACTTCTCTTGAAGAGCTCCTTGTCGAACTCTTTTGCCTTTACCGGCTTCTCGCTGGCTGCTACTGATTTTTTCACCTGTGTTCTCCTCTCCATTGCCTCTCCGGTACTGTACTCTTCTCAAGATATTCCGCACCGGATAGCATTATGATTTCATCCATATTCTTAACCAAATACAGGTAATATTATAACAAACTTCCATGCGCATTCCAACTGTTTTCGTAGGTTTTCGTAAGTTTCGTAAATGTTTTTGCGAAACAAAAAAGATTCCGCGGTCCTCCCCGTTGGGAAAACCACAGAATCTCTTTATTCCGGCATTTTATTGCAGAACTTTTATACTCTCTCCACAGCGATCACTGCGTTCTCGCCATTGATGTTCCATTCCTTGGATACGGCATATTCCGCACCGCTTGTCAGTTCGTCTGCCAGAACCTTTCCGCTGATGGCGTCTTTGTTCTTCCGGGCGATCTCGGACAGCCTGTCGTTGCCGTTGATGGATACGCGGATGTGATCAGTCACTTCGAAGCCGCTCTCCTTACGCATGGTCTGGATCTTGCTGATGATCTCGTATACGAAGCCTTCCTCTACCAGTTCCGGTGTCAGGTTGGTATCCAGCACAACGGTCATCTTATTGTCCTCCTGAGATACATAGCCTTCCTTCTGTGCCATGTCGATCAGCAGATCGTCCTTGGTCAGTTCCACAGCCACACCGTCTACATCGAACTTTAATGCGCCGTCTGCATTCAGTTCATCCATGGCTGCGTTGCCGTCCAGTGCAGCCAGGTGCTTCTGGATGCCGCCTAACTGTTTGCCATATTTAGGTCCTACGGTACGCAGCTGAGGCTTGAAGGTATAGGAAGTAAAGTCACGTACATCATCGGTGAATACCACTTCCTTGACGTTTAATTCATCCTCAATGATCTCCTGGTAGAACTCACTTAAAGTGAAATCTGCCTTGATATACATTCTGCTGATGGGCTGACGGTTCTTGATGGCAGCCTCGTTACGGCACGCACGTCCCATAACGACAGCATCCAGTACATCCTCCATATCCTCTTCCAGCTTCTTGTCGATGTGATCCTTGTTGACTACAGGGAAGTCACACAGATGGATACTCTCGGGAGCGGATGCATCATTGCTTCTTACCAGGTTCTGGTAAATATCCTCGGTCATGAAGGGGATCATGGGCGCTGCTGCCTTACAGATGGTCACCAGTGCGGTGTACAGCGTCATGTAGGCATTGATCTTATCCTGCTCCATGCCCTTTGCCCAGAAACGCTCACGGCTGCGTCTTACATACCAGTTACTCATCTCATCGACGAAGTCCTGCAGAGCCTTGGCAGCCTCTGGGATACGGTACTGGTCCAGATTGCTGTCTACCTCAGCTACGGTAGAATTCAGCTTGGACAGCAGCCACTTATCCATTACGGGCAGTTTGTCGTATTCCAGTGTATATTTGGAAGCATCAAAATTGTCAATATTCGCATACAGTACGAAGAATGCGTAGGTGTTCCACAGGGTACCCATGAATTTACGCTGTCCTTCCTGTACGGCTTTGCCGGAGAATCTCTTCGGCAGCCAGGGTGCGGAACTGGTGTAGAAATACCAACGGATGGCATCTGCACCGTAGGTCTCCAATGCGTTGAAAGGATCTACCGCATTGCCCTTACTCTTACTCATCTTCTGGCCGTTCTCATCCTGTACGTGGCCCATAACGATAACGTTCTTGTAAGGAGCCTTGTTGAAGAGCAGGGTGGACTCTGCCAACAGTGAATAGAACCATCCACGGGTCTGATCCACTGCCTCGGAGATAAAGTTGGCAGGGAACTGCTGCTCGAACAGCTCCTTATTCTCAAACGGGTAATGATGCTGTGCGAAAGGCATTGCTCCGGAATCGAACCAGCAGTCGATCACCTCGGGAACACGCTTCATCTGCTTGCCGCACTCGGGGCAGGTGATGGTGATCTCGTCGATATATGGACGATGGAATTCTACGGTCTTCGCCTTCTCATTGCCGCTCATCTTGTACAGCTCTTCACGGCTGCCGATGGAATGCTGGTGTCCGCATTCGCACTCCCAGATATTTAACGGAGTACCCCAGTAACGGTTACGGGATACGCCCCAGTCCTGAATATTCTCCAGCCAGTTGCCGAAACGTCCCTCACCGATGGAAGCGGGGATCCAGTTGATGGTCTTATTATTACGTACCAGATCATCCTTCACAGCGGTCATCTTGATGAACCAGGACTCTCTTGCATAGTAGATCAGCGGAGTATCACATCTCCAGCAGAAAGGATAATCATGCTCGAACTTCGGTGCATCGAACAGCTTGCCCTCTGCGTCCAGATCCTTTAATACCAGAGGATCTGCATCCTTTACAAATTTACCGGCATAAGGAGTCTCTGCGGTCAGGTCACCCTTGCCGTCTACGAACTGTACGAAAGGCAGCTCATAGTTACGTCCGATACGGCTGTCGTCTTCACCGAAAGCAGGAGCGATATGAACGATACCGGTACCATCGGTCATGGTTACATAATCATCGCAGGTCACGAAATGTGCCTTTTTCTTCTGCTTCTCAGCGGCATCTCCCGCACACTTGTACAGAGGCTCATACTCCTTGTACTCCAGATCCTTACCAACATAAGTCTCCAGTACTTCGTAAGCTGCTTTACCTTCTTCTGCCAGGCCGCCCAGTACCTTGTCTGCCAATGCCTTTGCAATATAATAGGTATAACCGTCAGCAGCCTTCACCTTCAGGTAGGTCTCCTCCGGATTCACGCACAGTGCAACGTTGGAAGGAAGGGTCCAGGGAGTTGTGGTCCATGCCAGGAAATATGCATCCTCGCCCTTTACCTTGAAACGTACGATAGCGGAGCGCTCTTTGACTGCCTTATAGCCCTGTGCCACTTCGTGACTGGACAGCGGGGTTCCGCAGCGAGGGCAGTAGGGAACAATCTTGAAGCCCTTGTACAACAGACCCTTGTCCCAGATGGTCTTCAGTGCCCACCACTCGGACTCGATGAAATTGTCATCATAGGTAACATAAGGGTTATCCATGTCCGCCCAGAAACCAACGGTACGGGAGAAATCTTCCCACATTCCCTTATATTTCCAGACGCTCTCTTTACATTTGTCAATGAAAGGTGCCAGACCGTATTCCTCGATCTGCTCCTTGCCGTCCAGACCCAGCATCTTCTCGACTTCCAGTTCTACGGGAAGTCCGTGAGTATCCCAGCCGGCTTTACGGGGAACCATATATCCCTTCATGGTACGGTATCTGGGGATCATATCCTTGATGGTACGGGTCTCTACATGACCGATGTGAGGCTTACCGTTAGCGGTAGGCGGTCCGTCGTAGAAGGTATAGGTTTCGCCTTCCTTACGATGCTCCATACTTTTTTTGAAAATGTCGTTGTCTTCCCAGAATTTCTCGACTGCTTTCTCGCGGTCTACAAAATTCAGGCTTGTGGGTACCTGCTTGTACATAGTGTGCTTCCTTTCTTTTCTTATTACAGCATCATACTATTCAGCGCCTCATTCACAAAATCGCATCTTCGATGCTTTCCTGAATAGTATCAAAAAAAGCCCCGTCCTGTAACAGGACGAAGCTCATGCATTCGTTAACCACCTCTTACAACATACTTCCTATTATATAGGAGTGATATGCTTCCCGGTAACGGCGGGATTCCGTTCAGAACTACTGACCTGGGCTTTTGTTCTGACAGCTCAGAAGTGATTTTCACGATTCCCTTACTCGCACCGATCTCTCACCATCACCGGTTCGCTTTGCCTTTCTGCGGAAAAGTTACTCTCTTCGTCAATGCATTTTTGATATACCGCTATTATATATCTCATTTTTTTGCGTTGTCAAGCCGGATGTTGAGATTTGCTTATAAAGCTTTTCTTTCTTGCTTTTCCGACATTTATTTCATATAATATTTTTAGCACTTTAATGTGTATCGGTTAGATCGGAAGGGGCAGGGAATTCTATGGAAAATACACAGAAAAAAAGCAGCGGTAAAATATCATATACTCTGCAGATCATCGGACTGCTTCCTTTACTGGCGCTGGGAATTGCGATGTTGTTTTTCACTTCCCAATGGTTCACAAAAACTATGTATCAGGAAGTGGAACGTGAATTGTATGATGCCACGAAAAGTGCCACTACACTTCTGAACGCTGCCTATCCCGGCGATTATCACCTGGAGGGAGATGTTGCTTATCTTCTGTATAAAGGAGAGACGGATATCACCAGGGACTATTCTCTTCTGGATCAGTTCAAAGAGGATACCGGACTGGACATCACCCTGTTCTATCAGGATACCCGCATTCTGACGACCCTGTATAATGCCCAGGGCGAACGCATCGTCGGTTCCGGTGCTCCCGATATTGTGATCCGGGATGTTTTGAACACCGGCGAAAACCATTTCTACACTCATACCCTCATTAATGGCAAAGCTTATTTTTCCTACTATATACCTCTGCGCAATCAGGACGGCAGCGTCGTCGGAATGCTTTTTGTGGGCAGACCCAGTGAAACAGTCTCCCTATCCATTCAGAATTACGTCTATCCGCTGACGTGGCTGATCATCGGTTTTGTGGCTCTCGTATCTGTCTGCATCTATTTTTACACCAGAAGATTCGTGGCTGTATTACTCCATATCCATAGTTTCCTGTCGGAAGTAGCCTCCGGGAATCTGAACGCCACACTGGATCATTCCGTAACAAAGCGCAGTGATGAGTTAGGTGATATCGGTCGCTGTGCCCTGTCCATGCAGCGTTCTCTTCGTACCATGATCGAGCAGGATGCCCTGACCGAGCTGTACAACCGCCGCAGCGGAGACAAAAAGCTGCGGCAGATCTTCGAGGAAGCCAGATCCTCCCGCCATTCTTTTGCGCTCGCCATCGGAGATATTGACTTTTTCAAAAAGGTTAACGATACCTACGGTCATGAATGCGGGGATGCCGTACTGAAAAATGTTTCTGCCCTGCTGAAACAGCATATGTGGCGCCGTGGCTTTGCCGCGCGTTGGGGTGGTGAGGAATTTCTACTGGTATTTGAAAATGTAGATCTTACAGAAGCCCGGAAGCAGCTGGAGCTTCTCATGGACAAAATCCACGAACTGGATACGCTCTATGAGGGGCAGCACGTAAAAGTAAATATGACCTTCGGTCTGATCTGTGACCCCGACAAAGATATTCATGCATTATTAAAAGAAGCTGATGAGAAATTATATATCGGTAAAACAAACGGTCGTAACCAGGTGGTATCTTAACCCGGTTACGACCGTTTGTTATTTGTTTCTGATCTTGTTATCTTTAACCTTGCAGGCATTCCGGATTCAACAGGAAATCATAAATATTGATTGTCAGAATACCATATTCATCATAATATGGCTGCACAATATCTTTTGTAATGACAAGTTTCTTAAAAGAGTCATCAATCTTCCGGAACGGTCGGATTTCCTGCGTCCGCTTCGCTTCGTCCGGAAGAGAATATGCCGATTGAATGTAATATCTGGCAGAACCAAGATTGCAGACAAAATCCACTTCCAGCTGCCTGCGGTTTACCTTTCCTTCCAAATCTTTTTCTGCGATAGGGACAACACCTACATCCACACTATATCCCCGCATCCGGAGTTCGTTATAGATTACATTTTCCATGGAATATGTCTGCTCCAACTGCCGGAAATGAATTCTGGCATTCCGAAGCCCCAAATCAGAAAAATAATATTTCTTAGGAGTCTCTATATATGACTTTCCCTTAATATCATAACGCTGTGCTGACTCTATCAAAAAGGAATCTTCAAAGTAATCCAGATATTTCTTTATGGTTGCAGAAGTAATTTTAGATTTCTTCACGGTTTTAAAAGTGTTCTTTAGTTTTTCCGGATTGGTCAACGAACCGATCGCAGAGGAAAGAATATTTAGCAGATCTTCCAATTCCCCAATATTCTTTATACGATTCCGTTTCGTAATATCACGGATATAAATTTCGTTAAATAAATTCTGCAGCGCTGTTGCTTTATCCCCGGCACCATCCCGCAGAACCACCAATGGAATTCCACCGTAAAGCATATATTCAGATAACCCGGTATATTTATCTCCGTTATAAACAGACATAAATTCAGCAAAGCTGAGAGGGTACATATGAATTTCATCACCCCTGCCTGCAAATTCCGTAGCAATGTCCTTTGACAACAGTTTTGCGTTACTTCCCGTCACAAACACATCAATATTCTCTTTGCGAAGGTATCCATTCAAAACAGCCTCAAAGCAATCCAGCATCTGAATTTCATCCAACAGCAGATAATATATTCCCTCTCCTGTAGTTTTCGACCGAATATATGCCATAAATTTCTCCGGATCCACACCCCGCTTTTCCTTTTCAATCTGAATAAGACTTTCACCGATCAGGTAAAGATCATCCGCAGAATCAAAGGCAAACCGTATGATATGGTCTGCTTCCACACCGGAATCTAACAAATGATGATAGAAAATGTTATTCAGCAGATAAGACTTACCACATCTTCGAATACCGGTAATCACCTTGATTAATCCATTGCTCTTTCTTTTTATTAACTTTTCCAAATAGAAATCTCTGCGAATATCCATATATTTTCTCCCTGGAATAGATTTTTGCAACTGGTTGCACTTTTCTATTCCATTATATGGATAATTTAACTGAAAATCAATATACTTGCTTCATTTTTGGAAAAGATTTTTGCAACTGGTTGCACTTTTCTATTCCAAATTGTAAATAAACAAAGTAATTATTTATTATTGTTCCATCTGTCTGCCCAGGAAGCCCGCCGCAGACAGAGCCAGTTTCTGCTCCACTTCTCCCATTTTGCTTTTCCCATCATTTTCCAACAGGATCACGCTGCCGATGACATCTCCCTCGCAGATGATCGGGGTGATCAGCTGCCAGGCATAGTCCACGGCAATGTCTTCCGCAATGTTGACATAGTTGCGGTCTCCTTTTGCGGCAATCACAGTCTCTCTGTTATTGACCTTCTCTTCCAGTTGACGGCTCACGGATTTATTTAACAGTTGCTTACAGCCTCCTGAGACGGCGATGAACTGGTCTCTGTCCGCGATCAGTGTGGCATGTCCCGACACCTGTGCCAGGCTCTCCGCATACTGTTTGGCAAATGTGGTCATCTCTCCGATAGGGGAATATTTTTTCAGGATGACCTGCCCCTCTCTGTCGGTGAAGATCTCCAGCGGATCACTCTCTCTGATGTGTAACGTGCGGCGGATCTCCTTCGGGATCACGATGCGTCCCAGGTCATCTATTCTTCTTACAATTCCAGTTGCTTTCATCATTTTTTCCTCCATGACATATTGCGTAAGATAAATCATCATCTCGCATTACTAATCATTAACGTTGCAGTTAGTATGCGAAATGCAGGAAAAAATATACTTTAAATTGCCAGATACACCGTCATTCAGCAGTGCCATTGCTGGCTTATATTTATAGCAGTTCTGTATTTTTCCTCAGAATTATTGTTTTATATTAAAATTAAAATGCATCCATTCAATTTTCACTCTTGCATTATCGAATTTTTCAATTCTCAATCAGACTATTTCGTACTGTATTTTCCTTATTTCTATGTTACACTTATTCTGTTTACGACAATTTTTTATGGGAGAGTTTAAACTATGAATCACAAAAATAATAACAGAAGTTCATTTTCCGGCAAGATCGGCTTCGTCCTGTCGGCTGCCGGAGCATCCGTAGGCTTAGGCAATATCTGGCGTTTCCCGTATCTGGCAGCCAAATACGGCGGCGGTATCTTCCTGTTGATCTATATTATCCTGGCGCTGACCTTCGGTTATAGCATGATCGTGGCAGAGACTTCACTGGGACGCATGACAGGTAAAAGCCCCGTGGGTGCCTTTCATACCTTCGGGAAGTCCAAATGGCTGTCCTTCGGTGGATGGATCAACGCTATTATTCCTATTCTGATCGTTCCTTATTATTCCGTCATTGGTGGATGGGTGATCAAGTATCTGGTGGAATATGCCAAGGGTCACGGACATGATCTGGCAGCGGACGGTTATTTTTCCACGTTTATTTCCAATGGTGTCTCTACAGAGCTGTGCTTTATCGTATTCACTCTGTGTACTCTGGGAATCATCTACGCCGGTGTCCGCAACGGTATCGAGCGCGTATCCCGCATTATGATGCCGATCCTGGTAGTGCTCTCCGTGGTCATCACCGTCTATTCTGTTACCAGACCGGGAGCACTGAGCGGCGTGAAGTATTTCCTGATCCCGAATCCCGCGAATTTCTCCTGGATGACCGTCGTAGCTGCCATGGGTCAGATGTTCTACTCTCTGTCCATTGCCATGGGTATTCTCATTACCTTCGGCTCTTATATGAAAAAAGATGTCTCCATTGAAGGCTCCACGAAAAATGTGGAGATCTTTGATACCGCCATCGCTATCATGGCAGGTCTGATGATCATTCCCGCCGTGTTCGCATTCTCCGGTGGAGATCCCGATACCTTACAGGCTGGTCCTTCCCTGATGTTCATCACACTTCCCAAAGTCTTCGACAGCATGGGCATGGGCACCTTCGTAGGTATTATGTTCTTCGTACTGGTACTGTTCGCAGCCATGACCAGCTCCATTGCACTTACCGAAAGTGCTGTGTCTACTTTCGAGGACGAGCTTGGCTGGGGTCGTAAAAAATCTACCGTGATCATGGGTGTGATCATGCTGGCACTGGGAACGTTATCCTCACTGGGTTACGGACCGCTCGGTGCTGTGAAGATCATCGGCATGCAGTTCCTTGATTTCTTCGATTTCCTGACCAACTCCGTAATGATGCCTATCGCTGCCATCACCATCTGTCTGCTGGTATCCCGCGTCATCGGAGTAAAGGCTGTGGAAGAAGAAGTCATGCACGGAGAAGCCGCTTTCCGCCGCAAAAAGATATTCAATTTCATGATCAAGTATCTCTGCCCGGTATTTGCTGCGATTATTTTATTAAGCTCCGTGGCAAATGCATTTGGATGGATTAAAATGTAATGATCCGTCCTGTCTCCGCGTTCACTCTATGCGAAATCGAGATTACGGTACGTCCTTCGGAAGCCCTCTTCAGTGCCTGCAGCACCTCTTCTTCGGTCTGGGCATCCAGATTTGCCGTAATCTCATCCAACAGAAGGAGCTTAGGCTTCGCCACGGCGGCTCTGGCAATGGATAACAGCTGCCACTGCCCCTGCGAGAAGATCTCCGAAGTACAGATCGTGTCATAGCCTTTTTCCAGCTGTTCTATCGTTGCATCCAGTCCCGCAATTCTTGCAGCCTCCCGTACCTCTTCCATAGTAAAAGAATCGTCATACAGCGTGATCTGATCCTTCACGGTACCGGGTACCCTGTGAAAAGTCTGCTCCACATAGCCGTACAGGCTGCGCTTTTCATTTTCCGGAATCTGAAAAGCATCTCTTCCCTGAATCAGCACTTTACCCTCTCCCGGCTGATAAAGTCCCAACAACAGTTTGAAGACCGTACTCTTCCCTGCTCCGGTTCTTCCGGACAGTGTCACCTGTTCTCCGGGATACACTTTGAAGCTTAAGTGATGCAGGATTTTACGGCTGTCATCCTCATAAGCAAAGGTCACGTTTTGCAGTTCCACAAACGGCGTCTCTTCCTCTGTGACCACCGGAGTCTCCAAATTCCGTACTCTCTCCGGCAATTCCTCCAGCGCATAGAATTCATTGATCCGGTGCACGCCCGCAACGGCGGACTGTATGGTCTGGATCTCCATTCCCAGACTCTCCACTGGGGTAAAGATCTGGGAGATATAGTTAATTACCGCTACCGCTGTACCGGCAGACATACCGAACAGTGTCAACACCTTTGCATTACCGGAGGCAGAAAACAGCATCACAACCGCCACCACGATAGCATTCAGGATCAGGATCACCGGGGAATAAATAGCATCATAGAAATTCGTGCGATCTACCGCGCGATAACTCTCCGCAATATATTCATCATACCGTTCCTCCATATAGCGCTCTTTTCCCAGCGTATGAACGGTGCGGATATTGTGCAGCGTCTCCGGCACATGTCCGGAGGCTCTGCCCACAGCACGACGGTTCTCGATCTGGGCTTTCAGCATGTTTTTCTGCACCGTCCGGGTGAACCAATACAGAAATGGCAGCAGGATCAAAAGTACGATCGCCAGTCCTCTGTTTTTTAACCAGATCACCACCAGGATACTTATAATCTTACAGGCATCGGCGAACATGCTGATGATTCCGGAGGTAAACAGGTTCTCCACCGTATCCACATCTCCTACGAACCGGGATACGATCGTACCGGGCTCCTGTTTCGTCAGTTCCCCTGCCGTCAGGTTCGTGTATTTCTCCATCATGCTGCTCCGCAGTGCGTGGGTGATCTTCTGACCGAAGACCGTCAGCAGACCTTCCCGAAGGCTTTCGGTCAGCCCGGTGAGCACCGTAAAGGCAAAATACAGTATCACCAATGCAACCGGAACTGCGTTTCCTGCGGTGATCGTATCCACGATACTTCCCAGGATCCAGGGTGGCAAAAGCGCGGTTACAATGGCACCTGCGACTGCCAGCACGATTCCCAGTGACAACCCTGCATAGCCTGTCACAGTCTGCCGGATCACGCTGCGGACATTTTTCACATTCTGTCTCTTATTTTTCTGCATCTGTTTATTTTTCTGCATGATCCGGACCTCCCTCCTGCGTACTGTGTGCATCAGCGCCATCCGCCTGTGCTTCATACAGTCTCGCATACTCCGGGAACTTTTCAAGGATCTGTTCGTGGGTTCCCGCGGTCACTTTTCCATCCTCCATCCACAGCACCTGATCCATTTGGGGGAACATATAGAGTCTGTGGGACAAAAGGATCACGATGCTGTCCGCTGTAAACTTCCGTAGATTGGCAAAAACCTCTTCCTCCGTCTTGCGATCCAGTGCGGAAAAAGGATCGTCCAGGATCAGGACCGGACGCTTATGGCACAGGGTTCTCGCCAATGCCAGCCGCTGTGCCTGTCCACCGGAGAGTCGGACACCGCCATTTCCCACAATGGTGTCCATACCCTCTTCCATCTCTGCCACCTCACCGTCGAAACAGACTGCCTTCAGATACTTCTCCGGATCGTCATCATCGCCCAGCAGTATATTGTTACGGACACTGTCATTGAACAGCTCCGGATCATGTCCTAAATATCCCACCATGCCGTTTTGCTCTGCCTTGGTCATCCCGGATAATTCTTTGCCGTGGAAACAGATCCTTCCTTCGTAAGGGTATTCACAGAGGAAGGTCTTTCCCAATGTGGATTTACCACACGCCACTGCGCCGGTGACACCAATGATCTGTCCCGGAGTGGCTGACAGATTGAAGTCCTCATAGATCTTCTCTCCGCCGGGATAAGCGAAGCTTACATCCGATACTTCCAGCGTTCCTGGCTCCTGTACCAGGCTGTCGTCCTCATAAGTGTCTTCCTTCATCAGCAGTTTGATTCGTTTCCAGGAGACCTGGGCTTTATGTACCGCATTGAATAGCTTCGCTGCATGAGAAGATTTCACGGCTAACTTCAAAAAACAGGATAAAAACGTGGTAAAGGCTGCCACATCCCATATTTTCCAGCCGGTTCCCAGCACATTTCTGCTGCCGAAATACAGGATAAACAGTATGCCTGTCATGGAGATGATCCGGTACAGCGGGGGGAACGCGGTACTCCAGATATTAGCCTTCACAGCAGATTTCTCATAAGCGGTAAGATTCGCTTCATAGGCCTGTTCCCGCTCTTTTTCTCTGCCATAGACACGGTAAGTGACAGCATTGGCAGCTCTGTCCAGTGTTGCGGCACTTAAATCTCCGGACTGTTCCTTATATGCCGCTCCGGTACGCTGCACGTTACGCTTCATCTTCTCCGCCAGCACATAAGATACCGGTAAAAACAGCATGCCTAAGATTGCCAGCCGCCAGTCATAGAATAACAGCATTCCCACATATGCTGCCAGTGCCACACCGGTATCGAAGATCTCTGTGGTAAATTTCCGCATACCCTCCGCACAGTCGTCCACATCCAGGATTGCCTTGGTCATGACATTTCCGACACCCTCTTCTTCCAGTTCGGCACGGCTTCTGTGCACCAGACTGCGGTACAGGATCTCTTTCATGTCACGATTCACATTATTAGCAAATCGTCTGACATAAAAACGTTTGATATAACGGGAGATCTGCACGATGGCAATAGATATCACATATGTCGTCACCAGCACCAGCATATCCCGGTATCCTGCTTTTCCACCCAGAATGTCCACCAGGCATCCCGTCATCCGACCCTCGAACCACGGTCCTGCCAGCAGTCCGAGGTTATAGATCAGACCGGAGATTGTTACCGCCAGCAGCACAGTCCACTGGGTTTTGAAATAATACAGGATCTGATCCTTTTTCACTGTCTCCGGTATCTGTTTCATCCTCTCCTGCTCCTTCTTCCACGCATTTTGCCACATTGACAAATCCTGCCCGACGTTCCTGCTTGGTGCGCCAGTACAGGGTATCCAGCGTCTTACAAAATGCTTCCTTCTCTTCCTCCGGAAGTTCCGCCAACAGCCATTCATAAAATTTGCTCTCAATGGCAGCCTTGGAGTTTTTCAACTGCTCCGCCTTCTCCGTGGCATACAACAGCTGGCTCCTGCCATCCGCCGGGTTGGGCTTCCGGTAAAGGTATCCCTTGCTCTCCAGACTCGCCGCACGCCTTGCGGCAGCTCCCTTGTCGATCTTCAGCTGTTCCCGCACCGCCGCCTGGGTAATGCCCGGATTGTGCCGTACCAAATGGATAAAATCAAATTCCGCAGTCCCAATCCCATCTTCCTTCATGGTCTGCACCGTGAATTTGCTCACTTCTCTTGCTATTTTCGTCATTTTTCGTTCTGTTGCATCCATTGTTCTACCTCTCTGTGTTGTATTCAGATAACAGAAAAAGATGTACCTGCATCCAAAATGGATGATAGTACATCTTTTTTGCTCTGTCAATGATTTATTTGACGAGTTAATGTTGTGTTTCTGGTTATTTAAATCTATATATGTTAAAAAAACCGATCTACACTAGTAGAAATTCTTTCTTATTATTTAACCCGGTAACCACATAGGCTATACCCACATATCTACACTAGTAGAAATTCTTTCTTATTATTTTATTTAACAATAAAAAAATCACTAAGCACCACTTAAATCTACACTAGTAGAAATTTTTTCTTATTATTTAACCGTGACAGCAATATAGGGTGTTTCACATCTACACTAGTAGAAATTCTTTCTTATTATTTAACTATCGACACATCTATCAGTCAACCGTGATCTACACTAGTAGAAATTCTTTCTTATTATTTAACTCTTATTTTGTGTTATTGCACAATTTGGGACTTAATGTGCTTATGTTTTATGCACTTTTTTGTTATTATTTCACTAATTTTTTTTACAATAAACCTATCTACAGATATTTGAGGCTAGGTTTGTATTTTCTGTAATTATATTATCCTTTATTCGATCACTATTGTCAATTTCAAACACAGAATAGTTCGGGTAAATTTACTGTAGGAAATTAATAGACAGAGCATCCTTGAGATATGTT
>ERZ825670.2734-NODE-2734-length-16093-cov-5.247225_pt1 | contig 16093 bp, 17 predicted proteins | sample MGYA00519929_ERZ825670 | MGnify/ENA primary metagenome ERZ825670 (study PRJEB31778, sample SAMEA3449207) | human gut metagenome | biome: human gut; feature: human-associated habitat; material: faeces | place: United Kingdom | collected 2010/2012 ...
AATTAAGACAAACATTTCAACAAATAAGAAATAATGATGAAAGTTTCCAATATGAGTTATTTAAAGTTGCAAATGTTAAAGGATATTATAAGCCATCTCAAAAAGCTTCTATGACAGAAGTTGAAACTGTAAAAACAGAGTTGCAACAAGGGTAGTTTTAAATCAAAAAGAATCCGCAATCGCAGATTCTTTTTTTAATTTAAAGAGAAAAAATGAGAAAATGTAAGGAAAAGTGAGAGAATTAGAACGAAATTATCCGATAAGAAAATTGATAAAATATACCAAATTATTATACAATTTTAAAAAATATATACAAGGGAGAGTATAATGATTAAAAAAATATTGGTATTTGCAAGAAAGTCAATTAAACTTACAATACTTATAGCTGTTTCAATATTTTTAATAATATGTGCTGTAGCATTGCTTTTTAAACCAATATATGGCGTAACGATAAATGGGGAAGCAGTAGGATATAGTAAAGATAAAAGTAAATTACAATCAAGAATAAATAAATATATGGAAAAAGGAGAAGATGGAGACAATAGCAATATAGCATTTGTTCAAGTAGATAATTTACCAGAATATAAAATGTGCCTATTAAAAAGAAACATAGTGACAAATGACGATGAAATTTTTGAGAAAGTTAAAGAATCTGGTGTTGTTTATTATAAATATTATGCAATATTAGAAGGAGAAGAAGAAAAAGCATACATTAAAGACTTTTCACAAGCTGAAGAAATTGTTACTAAATTAAGAGAAAAGGAAAGTAATAATATTGATGAGATATCAATATTAGAAATGTATGATACTGAATTAAAAGATTTTGCTGAGGAAGAGGCAACTGTTGCAGCTTTATATCAACAAAAAGTTGTAGTGCAAACTCCTAAGCCAGTTGTAACGGGAAAGGTAAATACATCAACAAATGTATCATACCAAAAAACTCCTATAAGTTTGAATTTAATAAAACCAATTTCAGGAACTATTACATCTCGATTTGGAGCTAAAAGTAGTAGAAGAGTTAGTGATCATACAGGATTAGATGTAGCAGCACCTAGGGGAACAGTAATAAAGGCTGCAGCTTCTGGAACCGTAACATTTTCAGGACCAAAGGGATCATACGGATATTTAATGGTAATTTCACATGGGAATGGTATTGAAACATATTATGGGCATTGTAGTAAATTATATTATAGTGCAGGAACACATATTGAACAAGGACAAGCTATTGCAGAAGTAGGAAGTACGGGAAATAGTTCAGGACCTCATCTACATTTAGAAATTAGAGTAAATGGTGTAGCATATAATCCTCAAAATTATTTATATTAAAATAATATTTGAAAAAATAAACTTGAAATTTATAAAAAGCTTAGAACTATAAATTAGACTAAGCTTTTTTGTTTTTGCAAAAGAAATTTATGCATTTAATAATAGCGTTTTTGGAAAAAATAATTGTTCCATACTCATTTAAAAGTCCATCAATATTACTAGATAAAGAAACATCTTTACCAAATTCATTAAAGAAAGTTTTGAGGTAATTAATTGTAATAAAATTATTTTTTGCGTTTATTAACTTTAAAAAATATGTATTGTTGTAATAAATCAAAGAAAAGTTCTTTGAGATATCTTTTAAAAGTAAAAAATCAAAGTTATTAAAAAAAGTGCACAAAGATATAAAATCATCAAAAGTGTCAAATTTAAAAATGAAAGAGCTATTGATATTTTCTAAAGTTATTTTTTGTTCATCTAGTTTTGTTATTGTAAAAGTACATTCCTGTTCAGATGACATGATAGCTTCTACTAATAGCTTTGAATCACCAGTTTCAAAGCCAATCTCTTTTTGTGCTTTATTTAATATATCTTGCAATAATTTTTGAGAAGATATGGAATTAGAAAAAATGTTTTCGGCAGAAACATTATTTGACTCCATATCTTGTAGGGAAAGAATAATTTTTATTTTAATATCTGTTATTTTTTCGAATTTCATTTAAAACCTCCGCAATTACTTTAAATATATTATACTACTATTATTATTATATTTAAAGGAACAATTTTTGGTAAAAAAATTTTGAAACTTAAAATAATACTTGAAAAAATAGCAAATACAATATATAATAATACTATGGTATAGGGGACCTTTCAATTTTGAATAATTAAAGAGAAAGGAAATTGAAATATGCCGATAAAAATGAAAGAATTACCAGAAACAGAAAGACCATATGAAAAACTAGAACAATATGGCGCAGAAATTTTAACAAATGCAGAGTTATTAGCGATAATAATTAAAACAGGAACAAAAGACGAAACAGCAGTGGGGCTAGCTCAACAAATCCTAAAACTTAATACTGAAAAAGATGATAACCTAAAGTTTTTAATGGAGTTAACAGTAGAAGAGTTTATGAAAATAAAAGGAATAGGAAAAGTTAAGGCAATACAGCTGAAAGCAGTATGTGAATTAGCGACAAGAATCAATCTAATATCAAATTACAAAGAGAAAGAGATTTTAGCTCCAAAAGACATTGCTGAGATACTAATAGAGAAAATGAGATTTGAAAAACAAGAGATATTAAAAGTTGCCCTGTTAAACAATAGGAATAAATTGCTTAAAATAAGAGATGTTGCAAAGGGTGGAGGAAATTTTGCGAAAGCAACTATGAGTGCAATATTAAATGAAGCAGTAAAAATAGAAGCAGCAAAGATAATTTTGATACATAATCATCCAACGGGAGATCCAACACCAAGCAAACAAGATATTGTTTTTACTCAAAATGTTGAACAAGCGTCTAATATATTAGGGATACAGTTATTAGACCATATTGTCATTGGGAATAGAAATTATGTAAGTATTTTTTCGGAAAGAGCAAAAATAAAAAGTATAGATGAGCAAAAATAGTAATTACGAGATGAAAGGAAAGAAATAAAATGAGTTTTTTGTCATTCAAATCTAAAGATATAGGAATTGATTTAGGAACAGCAAATATATTAGTAACAATAAAAGGAAAAGGAATAGTATTAAGAGAACCATCTGTAATTTCAGTAAATGCAAAAACTGGTGGAATAATTGCAACAGGATTTGAAGCAAAAGAGATGCTAGGAAGAACACCAAAGGAGATAAATGCAATAAAGCCATTAAAGGATGGAGTAATAGCGGATTTTACAGCCACGAAATTGTTATTAAAAAATTTGTTAGAAAGAGTATGCAAAAGGTATAATGCTGTTAGACCAAGAGTGTTAGTAGGTGTGCCATCAGGAATAACAGAAGTTGAGGAAAGGGCTGTGGAAGAGGCTATAATGCGTGCGGGAGCAAGAGAAGTATATTTGATAGAAGAGCCCATGGCTGCCGCAATAGGTGCTGGCATTGAAATAGAAGAACCAAGTGGAAATATTATTGTTGATATTGGAGGGGGAACAACAGAAGTTGCAGTAATATCTTTAGGAGGTATTGTAATCAGTAATTCTATAAGGGTAGCTGGTGACGAATTAGATGAAGATATAGTAAATTATATAAAAAAAGAATTGAACCTTGCGATTGGAGAGGCAACAGCAGAACAAATAAAAAAGGAAATAGGTTGTGCAATGCCATTAATGTCACAAATGACAATGGAAATAAAGGGAAGAGATTTGAATGATGGTCTTCCTAGAACAGAAGTAATTACATCAAACCAAGTTGAAAAAGCAATGAAAGAGTCTATTGATAAAATTGTAGAAGTAGTTAAGATTACATTAGAGAAGACACCACCAGAACTTGCTTCTGATATTATGGAAAAAGGAATTGTATTATCTGGCGGAGGGGCATTGATTCAAAATTTGGACAAATTAATAAGTTCAGAAACAGGAATGCCAGTATATGTTATAGAAGAACCATTAGATTGTGTTGTAAAAGGAACAGAGAAAACATTGCAGGATTTAGAAAAATTAAAAACTATTTTGTTAAATTCAAGAAAGAGAAGATAATGTATGGAAAAAGATAAAAAGAGTGGAATTATTGGTATAATTATTACTATTATAATATTAATAATATTGGTAATATTTTCAAATACAAATTCAGAAAATATATCGATAATTGAAAATATTGCAAGTAAAGTAGTAATGCCTATTGAAAATAGCTTAACATACTTGAAAAATAAAATTAATAATAATGATAAGTTTTTTGCGAATGTAAATGAATTGAAAACAGAAAATGAATCTTTAAAACAAGCTAAGAGCGAATTGGAACAAAAATTAAGAGAATATGAAATAATTAAAAATGAAAATGAACAGCTAAAACAAGAGCTTAATTTAGCTGAAAAATATGGACAATATACAACAGTACCAGGGACGATAATTTCTAGGGATATAAGCAATTATTCAAAAACGCTTGTAATAAATATTGGAAGTGATAATGGAGTAAAAGAAAAGATGACAGTAATTGCTGATGAAGGACTTGTTGGATATGTAGTGTCAACAACAAATAAGACATCAAAAATTCAAACAATAGTAGATAGTGCAAGTGCTACAAGTTGTTTGGCAAGTACTACAAGAGATACAATGATATGTAAAGGCACTATTGAAAATAAGTCTATATTAAGTGCTTCAAATATTGAAACTAATGCTAGAATTATACAAGGAGATAGTGTTGAAACCTCAGGACTTGGAGGAATTTATATAAAGGGTATACATGTTGGAAAAATAAAAAAAGTAAATGAGGGGTCAAATAAAACAGATTCTTATGCAATTATAGAGACTGCCGTAGATTTTGAAAAACTTGAGACAGTACTTGTTATTACAAACCAGTAATGTGATTTAGATAAATACACTATTTAGAAAGGGAAAATTAAATGAAAAAAATTCTAATACATATTTTATTAATAATTACATTTATAGTAATATATCTTTTGCAGACAATTTTTTTTAGTCATTTTACTATTGCTGGAATAATGCCTAACATATTTGTTATTTTAATGCTGTATATTGGATTATATACTGGACGAGCAATGGGGGTTATTTATGGTATAATATATGGAATATTTTTAGATATGTGGATTGGAAAAAGTTTAGGTTTAACATCTATTGCTCTTGCATTAATAGGTTTAATAAGTGGAATGTTTGATAAAACTCTTTCAAAAGATAACAGAATAACAGTTTTACTGATGGGGGTATCATGTACTATAATTTATGAGGTAGCATTATATTTTATGCAATATATGATATTAGGAATAAATATTGAAATACTAAATTTTGTGAAAATATTAGTAGTGGAAGTAATTTATAATATATTACTGATAATTATATTATATCCATTAATGAGAAATACAGGATATGAAATTGAAGATGAAATAAAAGGAGATAAAATTTTGACAAGGTATTTTTAGTTGATATAGAAAGTTGGTGAAAAGTTGAACAATAAAATTAGTTTTGACAAGGAGACGTCATGGGATAAAGAACCAGAAAATGAACAGATAAATTTTAGATTTAATATAATAACCGTTATAGCATATTTAATAGGTATAGTATTAATTGTTCAATTATTTAATCTTCAAATAGTTAATGGGGAAAGCTATAGGGAACAGTCCAATACAAGACTATCAAGAGCGACAACGATAAAAGCTGCAAGAGGTTCTGTTTTGGATAGATCAGGTAATGAATTTGCAGGAGTAAAGACAGAAAATAATATAGAAATATATAAAACGAATATATCAAATGATGAATTAAATAAATCACTATTAAATTTGGCTGATTTATTGGAGAAGTATCAAATTGGATATTCTGATACATTTCCAATAAAAATAAATCCATTTGAATTTACTATTAATAACGAAGAACTTGCTGCATGGAAGAAAAAATATAAAATTGAAGAAAATGCAACTGCAGAAGAAGCTTTTTATAAATTTAAAGATAAATATGAAGTTAAAAGTGAGAATATTGAAGATATTAGAAAAATAATTTTGATGAGATATATAATTACAACAACAGGATATAGTGCAACAAAGTCAATAACTATTGCTACTAATGTAAATGAAGAGGTTGTTGCTCAAATTAGTGAGAGGAATAGTGATTTTCCAGGAATAAGTATTTCTACAAAAGCTAGTAGAACATATTTAACAGGAAGTTTAGCAGCACATGTAGTAGGATATACAGGAAAGATAAAAGAAGAAGAGTATAATGAGAAGAAAGAACTTTATGATATTGATGACATAATTGGAAAAACTGGTGTAGAGTATGTTTTCGAGAAATATCTAAAGGGAAATGATGGTAAAAAACAAATTGAAATGTCTGTTGATGGCACAATTACAGGTGAATATGTTTCACAAAATGCAACCGCAGGAAGTGATGTGGTTCTTACAATAGATTCTAATTTACAACAAGTAACAGAAACAGCTTTGGAAAATTGTATAAATAAAATAAAAAGCGGAGGCTTTAGTCAAACTTATGATGCACAAGGTGGTGCGGCAGTTGTAATGAATGTAAATACAGGAGAGGTTCTTGCTACAGCTAGTTACCCAACTTATGAGCCTCAATGGTTTGTTGGAGGAATATCACAAGAACATTGGACATATTTAAGAGATGATGCAAGACATCCACAATTAAATAAAGCTATTCAGTCTACATATGAACCAGGTTCAACATTCAAAATGGTTACAGCAATCGCAGGATTGGAAACAGGAACAATAACAACAAAAGAGAGAATAAATGACACTGGAATATATAAAAAATATAATAGTGAGTGGAAATGTTGGTATTATACGAGTTATCACAGAGGACATGGATATCAAAATGTGACGCAGGCATTGCAACATTCTTGTAATTATTTCTTTTATGAGACAGGAGATAGAATGGGAATAGACAATCTATCAAAATATGCATTACATTTTGGATTAGGCAAAAAAACGGGAATAGAATTACCAAATGAAAAAGCTGGAGCAGTTGCATCTAAAGACACATATTCTAAAATAAGAAATGGTGCTAGAATGGGACCTGGAGATACTTTAAATGCTGCAATAGGACAGGGAGATAACAATTTTACACCTATGCAGATTGCAAAATATATTTCATCAATAGCAAATGGAGGGACAGTTGTAAAACCAACAATCATAAAATCTGTTTTAAAACCAGATGGCTCAGAAGTACCAAAAGAAGAGGTAGAAAATTATGCTAACGAAAAATTAGGGAATGAAGATACTGATGATGGAATAGCAATTAATTCAGAAAGCATAGCAGTTGCTAAAGAAGGAATGAGAATGGCAGCAAGTGAAGCTGGTGGTACAGCTTACAATATTTTTAAAAATTTTAATGTTGAAGTAGCTGGAAAGACTGGATCAGCAGAAGCGGGAAAAGATAAAAATGGCAATGATATTGTAAATGCGTGGTTTGTATGTTTTGCACCATTTGATAAACCAGAAGTGGCAGTTGTAGTAATGATAGAAAATGGCGGACATGGAAATTATGCGGCAGAAGTTGCAAGAGATGTTCTTACACAATATTTAGGAATGAATGAATCAACAGAAATAAATGAAAGTATAATGGCTACACCATTTGTAGAGCAAATAAGATAATATGTAAGTTTATTTTGCTGAATTTATAGGCATATTTTCAAAAGCAAGAAGAAAGGATGTTTAATATGAATAGTGTTAGTATAAATTTGAGAACAGATGAAGTATTAATTAAGATAGAAGATAATGCTACACAAGAAAAAATAATATCAGAATTAATAAAGAAATTAAGACAGTTAAAAAAGATGTATCAAGAAGAGAAGACGCCTATAAGAGTTACAGGAAAAGTTTTAACAAATAGAGAATTGCAAGAAATAAAACAGGTTATAAAAAATCAAATAGATGTTGAAGTTAAATTTGATACACCAACAACTTTAGGACTACATAGTATTACTAGAAGCTATAAAAAAGATGTAGGAACATCTGAAACTACATTTCATAAAGGTTCTCTTCGTTCAGGCCAAAAGATTGAAGTTGAAGGTAGTATTGTTGTAATTGGAGATGTTAATTCTGGAGCAGAAGTTATTGCTGCTGATAATATTATTGTTGTGGGAACACTTAGGGGATTAGCACATGCAGGTGCAAAAGGTAATAAAGAAGCGATTATCGCTACAAGTACTCTTGATGCAGTGCAATTACGTATTTCTAATATAGTCAAGGAATTTGGCAGAGAAGAAGTATATGAACATGCATATATTTATGTAGATGGAGATGACATTGTAATTGATTAAGATAAATTGGAGTCGACTCATTTTCTGCTTAGGGCAATTTGGGGTCGGTTCCTTTTTTGCCCTTTTTTATAACATAGATAATTTATTAATATTAAATATAAACTTTGCATTACATTCCTCGATTCATTACGAAACTTAAGAAATTCTAACTTATTTTATGGCACCCTTCCACTCTCGTGAACTCTTTCCATAAAATTTCGTAGAATTTCTAAAGTTTCTCCAATCATATTCGTCATTTCATTTAAAGTTTATATTTAATATTAATAATTATTGTATTTAAGAAAAAAGGGCAAAAAAGGAACCGACCCCAGATGTCCCCAAGAGTCAAAAAAGGAACCGACCCCAAATTGCCCTTTTGATGTTAACTAATAAGAAGTAACACTAATGCCAAAAAAAGTCCTTCATCTTTTACCTCTTCTTTATATAGAAAAAATAAAAGGCTAAGAATAAGTACATCGTCAAAATATAGTTTTATTCCTAATATATCTAACCAAACATTATCATTTGCTTCATGTTTTGAACGGTCTTGTTTTAAGGTGTTTTTTTCTTCAGGTAATTGTTTAGCTGTTTGTGAATTTGATATATTTGTTTCTGAAAGATTTACTGGATTATTAGGAGGAGAAACAGGAGTGGGATTTGTATTATAAGTTGGCCTATAATAACTATAAAAGTTAGGCCTTCTATATGGATTATAATATCTAAATATAGGCATTTTGGTTCTCCTTTCTTAGTGTACTATAATATATTATATTAAGATTTAGTATCATTATCTTTTTTATTCATAAGTTCTGCTATTTTAGAAACATTAAGTAAATTTACATATTGGTCTAGCTTATCTTTTTTGCTATCACGCAAATATGGCTTGAGAGAGTAAAGCAAATTGGCACGAGGATCATTTTTATTATTCATGTTTTCCATAATAGATTTCATTTTCATAATTGTATTCATATCAAAATTAAAATTATTGTTTTGAGAAGAATCTTGATTAGATTGATTGTTAGAGTTTAACATATTCCCTAAGTTGTTTAACATTTCAGGGGAAACTTGATTTAATATATCATTTAAATCAGGATTATTAAAATTTGTATTTGTATTGTTATTTGAATTGCTTTGGTTTGTACTAGTATTGTTTGGAACATTTAAATTATTCATCATTTGTTTTATATTATCAGGGATATTCCCACTATCAACCATTTTTTTTACATTAGCAAATAAATCGTCCATATTATTAGACATAGTATCACCTCTAAATAATTTATGTTTTTTCTTTTTATTATATGTGTAAAAATAAAAAATGTTCTTCTTTACTACTAAGTAATTCTTTTTTCATAATTTGTAAAAAAAACTTGTAATTTTCGACAATCTATAATAAAATATAAAACACAAAACAAAGGAAAATAATAAAAAAAAAAGATAAATATCACAAAATGTAAAAAACTTTTTTATAGTAGGGTACTAAAAAAGACAAAAAACACAGAAGAAAAGGAATAAAATATTGCTATATTATGAAGAAGTTATGGGGTGGTAAGGATGTCAAAACAAAACACAGGTAAAGAAATACTTAAAAATTTGGTAAATGTAAAAAATGTGATGATATATATAATAGCATTTATGATATCTACAATAGGGATGGGACAAGAAGTGTCACCATTTAGTATAGCAATAGTAGCGGCTAGTTTAGCAGGAGGAATTCCTGCTATAATGGTTGTAATTGCAGGTCTTATAGGAAATATTATAGGTGTTGGAACAATAGGTGCACTTAATTATATATTAATAATATTAATGTTACTAATATTAATATGTATAAAGCCTCCTAAAGAAAATGATCAGTACAAAAATGAACAAATACAAATATCAGGACATATATTTGTAAGTATATTATTAGTTATGGTAGCAAAACTGATTTTAACAAGATTTACAATAGGAGATATGTTGCTACATATAACTTTAGCAATTTTTTCGGTAGTCTTTTATAAGATATTTGTCAATTCATTAGTGGTAATACAAGAGATAACAGAGAAAAGAGCGTTCTCGATTGAAGAGGTTATTGGGGCTAGTTTGTTAATTTCAGTGGCAGTTTCGGCTTTTGGAAATTTTTCTATATTAGGGTTATCAATTAGAGAGACTTTGAGTATATTAATTGTATTGATACTTGGCTGGAGAAATGGAATTTTAGTAGGTACAACAGCAGGTGTAACAATAGGGGTAACACTTGGAATAATTGCCCAAAATGAACCAGAAGTAATTGCTGTATATGCAATTTCGGGATTGCTTTCGGGGGTTCTAAATAGATTTGGAAAGATAGGAGTAATAGCAGGATTTTTAATTGGAAATGGAATATTGTTATATGCATCAAATGGAACCGCAACAGATTTGGTTGTATTCAAAGAAGCATTAGTTGCATCACTAGGGCTACTTATAATTCCAAAATGGGGAGGAATAAATGTAGAAGAGCTTATTAAAAGTGATAATATGCTACCAGAATATAATAAAAGAGGATTAGGACAAAGTAAAGAAACAATAAATCAGCTAAATATGGTGTCTGAGACGATAAAAGATATGGCAAATGCATATCAAGAAAAGCCAGAGACAGATATGTATTTTAAAAACAGACAAGCTTTTATAACGGAACTACTAAATAATTTAGATGGACTTGAGGAGAACATGTTATATGAAGATATGGTCAAGCCAGAAAATGAAATTGTAAATGAACTGTTTGATATTTTATTAGATAAGCAAGAAATAGATAGAGAAGATTTGCTTAAAACATTTGCAAAATATAATAATTATATTGTTCAGTATGATGACGAAAAAATTAGTAAAAGGATGAGTGAAGATATTGAGCAGATAGTAAAAGCTGTAAATTATGCATATAAAGTTAGTAAGTCAAATTTCATTTGGAAAGAAAAAGTAAAATCAAATAAGAAAAATGTACAAGCACAATTAGATGGGGTTTCGAAAGCAATATCAAGCATTGCTGTAAAGATTGAAGAAGAGATAAATCAAGATGGTAATTTTATAGATGAAAAGAAAAAAATAATTGCAGCACTTGAGATAAAAGATATTTTAGTTGATGGAATAGATATAAATAAGAAAGACAATAGATATTTTATAGAAGTGTATCTGAGAGAAGATAGTAAGACAACTGAAAATACTGATGTTGACAAGATACAAAAAGTGTTAGAAAAATGTTTGAATGAAAAATTAATGAGAAATGAGGCTAAAACAAAAAAATTTAACAAACAGGGTAAAAGAGTATTTAGTTATTTGTCAGCAGATAAATTTAGAGTTCAGATTGGACAAGCAACAAGGATAAAAAATGATAGCCCAGTATCTGGTGATAGTTTGATACAAATTAGATTGAATGATGGAAAATATTTAGTAGCATTAAGTGATGGTATGGGAACAGGCCCAGAAGCAAGAAAAAGTAGCCAAATAGCAGTAAAAATGCTTGAAAGATTATTAATGTCAGGTTTTGATAAAGATACATCAATAGATTTAATAAATACAACAATTATGAATACAGATGAGGAAATTTTTGCAACTCTAGATATTGCTATTATTGATTTATATAATGGGAAAGTTGAATTTATAAAAAATGGGGCATGTCCAACATATGTTAAAAATAAAAGAAAAGTGCAAATAGTGAAGTCTTTAAGCTTACCTACTGGAATTTTAAAAGATATTAGTTTAACTACATATGACAAAGATATCGAAGAACAGGATATTTTGGTTATGTGTAGTGATGGTATATTAGATTCTAATGTAGAATACAAGAATAAAGAACTTTGGGTCAAGTATGTGTTAGAAGATATAGAAACTACTAATTGCCAAAAGATTGCAGATTTGATTTTAAATGAAGCGGTTGATAATAGTTATGGAATAGCTAAAGATGATATGAGTATAATTGTTTGCAAATTTGGAAGAAAATGAAATTTTGCAAAAAAGTGTTGAAATTTTAAAAAATATGTTATATACTTTTTTTACATAAGGGAGGATTTTTATATGGAAAAAAGTGTATTAGAAACAAATGAAATGTATACAATAGATGATTTAAAGGCAAGAAAAGAAGAAGCAGAAGGATTAGAGAAAATAAATGAACAAGTTACTGCTGAACTTGAAAAAATTATTTCTAAAGATGAAAATGAAATAGGAGAATAGAATTATGAAAGATAATACTCAAGAAAAAAATTTAATTGAAAAAAATGAAGATAATAATATATTTATAAAAATAAAAAATTTTTTTAGAAATATATTTTATAAGAAAAATGATAATTCGATAAAACAAACAAAAGAAACTGTGACTGAGGAGACTGATAATAATTATAGTTTTAAATCATATATAAAAAGAACAGAAAGTGAGGAAACTAAACTATTAGATCTTCAAAACAGATATCGCAAAGGTGAAATTGCTGATGATGATTTGACACAAGAACAAATCAATTCATTATGTATGTTATATGATAAGCAAATAGAAGACTTAAAAAGAACTATTGAAGCAAAAAAACAACAGATTTCTAAATATAAAAAAATAGATAAACAAAGAGTCGAAGAAAAACATGAATAAGTAGCTTTTGCTACTTATTCATAATATAAAAATAAATGAAATACTAAAGAGGGGTAAAAAATGAAAAATAATAATATTTCGATTGAAGAAATACAAAAAAGCAATACAATAATTAGAGCAATTTCTGATTATTATACTTTAAGAATAGTTGGGCAGAATAATTTACAAATCTCATTATTAATCTCATTAATTGCAAATGGGCACATATTAGTTGAATCTGTACCTGGTTTGGCAAAAACAACAGCTGCTAAAGTATTAACCGAAAGCTGTGGAGGAAAATTTTCAAGAATACAATGTACTCCAGATTTATTGCCAAGTGATATTATAGGTACTCAAACTTATAATGCTAAAACAGCAGAGTTTGAAACAAAGATTGGACCAGTATGTGCTAATTTTGTGCTTTTAGACGAAGTGAATAGGTCAAGTTCAAAAACACAAAGCGCGATGTTAGAGGCAATGCAGGAAAGGCAAGTAAGTATAGGAGGACAAAGGTATAAGCTTCCAGAAGTATTTATAGTAATAGCAACGCAAAATCCGATTGAACAAGAGGGAACATATCTTTTGTCAGAAGCTCAACAAGATAGATTTATAATAAAAGAGACTTTAAATTACCCTACTGCAAATGAAGAATTGGAGATATTAAATAGAATAGAAAAAAATATTTTTGCTGAAAAACAAAAAGTAGTAAATACGGATGATATAAAATATTTACAAGAATTATGTAAAAAAGTATATATTGATGCATCTGTAAAAAAATATTTAATAAGTATTGTGTATGCTACTAGAAATGCGTCAAAAGTTATCAAACCAGAGCTTGCCAAATATGTGACAAATGGAGCAAGCACAAGAGCTTCAATAGCTTTTATGGAAGCAAGTAAGGCGTTAGCATTAATAAATGGAAGAACTTATGTAACACCAGACGATATAAAAGCATTGAGCTATAGTATATTAAGACATAGAATTTCTTTAAGTTTTGAAGCTATTGCAGATGGAGTTCAAGTAGAAGAAATAATTGATGCAATAATTGCGTCGATTAAAGCACCATAAAGTTTGGTAGAATTAATACATGTTTTTATGTAAGGCGAGAAGGGAAAAATTTTATTATGAACATGAAATATATTACTAAGATAAAAGCAAACCTTTCAATTTATACTAAAAAAAAGACCTCAAACATATTAGAAGGTACTTATAATTCAATTTACAAAGGCAAAAGTATGAATTTTGAAGATCTAAGAGAATATGTGATTGGGGACAATGTAAAAGATATAGATTGGAAAGCATCAGCTAGATCTAATAAGATTTTAATAAAACAATATATAGCTGAAAAAAAACATAATGTATTATTTATATTAGATTCTGGAAAGAAAATGTCAGCAGATACAAGAGATTTGGATTCGAAAAAAGAAGTTGCGTTAATGGCTGCAGGAACGATTGCTTATTTGGTGGATAGAAATGGAGACTCAATTAGTGCAATTTATAAGGCGCAAGAGAATATAAAATTGTTTCCATTTAAAACAGGTCTATACAACATAGAAAAGATTTTGAACTCATATGAAAAGGCAATAGATACAGATAGCGATTTAGAGAATTTAATAAATTATGTATTAAAGTTTATAAGAAGACGAATGATTATTTTTGTTATAACAGACATAGAGGGTATGAGTGGTATATCGGAAGAGACTTTGAGAAGGTTGTCATTGTTGCATGATGTAATGTTTATAAATGTTTCAGATGCTTTAATGACAGGATATAATGCTTTTGATGTAGACCAAAACAGTTATATTCCAGATTATATTTTAGAAGATGAAAAAATGAAAGAGATAGAATTACAAATAAAGACAAAAATATATGAAGAAACTAAAGAAAAATTTAAAAAATATAAAATAGTTACAACAACAATAAATAAACAAAAGGACATAGTAAATGATGTATTTAAACTATTAGAAAGGCGAAAAAATGCAAACATCTATTAATTTGCAGGGACCTTTTACATATTCAATAGTTCCATTAATAATTGTGATTACTTTAGTTGTGATTGAGACATGTTATTTAATGTATTTAAAAAAGAATAAAAAAGAATTAAAAATAGAAGAAATAGAAGTAAAAGAAATTCCTGAAAAGAATATAAAAAATATACCTGTAATAAAGCAAAAATATTTAAAACAATTAGAAACAATAGAATATAAATACACGAGTCAAATGATTGAATTAAGGACAGCATATCAGTTAATAAGTGAAGCTATTAGATTATTTGTTTTTGAAATTACTGATATCACAACGCAAAACTATTCTTTGGCAGAAATAAAAAGACTTAATATTCCAGACTTATATGAATTAATTGAAGAATATTATGAGCCTGAATTTGCAAGCAAATCTATAGGAGATTTTAAAAGTGCAATAAACAAAGCAAGGAGAGTTATAAACGAATGGAATTAATGTATCCAATTTCAGTAATTATCTGTTTAATAATATCATTATTAATATGTTTTATTAATCTGAATAAAAGGATGAAATATACCAATGGAAAAAAGGTTGCTAATACAAAATATATAAAAGAAACAGAATATTATAAAACCAAAGTAAAAAGATATAATATTTTGTCTAATATAATTAAGTTTTTTAGTGTTATGTGTATAGTCGTTGCTAGTATACTTATTGCACGACCTGTAACAATTCAAACTAGAAGTGATGATAAATATAATAGAGATATTATTTTGGGATTAGATATATCTACTTCACAATGTGAAGTAAATATAGATTTAATAGAAAAATTTAGAAATATAATAACAAGTATTGATGGTGATAGAATTGGGCTAGTTATTTACAACACAGCACCTGTTGTATACTGCCCATTAACAGATGATTATGATTATATAAATGAATGTTTTGATGTAATAATTGAGCAATTAAAAATAGCAGAAGAGAATAATGGAAGTCCCCCAGTTACATATAAAAAGGATGGAGTAGAGATGCCAATGATTTGGTATGGAGGTGCAGGTGCAAATTCTGACACAAGGGGGAGTTCACTTGTAGGAGATGGATTAGCTCGGAACATTATTCTCGTTTCCAGATTTAAAAAAAGATAAGGAAAGGACTCGAATAATTATATTTGCAACAGATAATGCTGTTGCTGGAACAGAAACTGTCTCACTTGAAGATGCTTGTACTCTATGTAAACAATACAATGTAAATTTATATGCATATTGTCCGACAACAGAAATGAATATATATGCAACAAAGGAAGGAATAGCTTCATACAAAAGTGCTGTGGAAAAAAATGCAGAGGGAAAATTCTATACAGGTAATTTAGATAAAATGTCATCAAGTAT
>ERZ825670.2749-NODE-2749-length-16025-cov-3.532686_pt1 | contig 16025 bp, 10 predicted proteins | sample MGYA00519929_ERZ825670 | MGnify/ENA primary metagenome ERZ825670 (study PRJEB31778, sample SAMEA3449207) | human gut metagenome | biome: human gut; feature: human-associated habitat; material: faeces | place: United Kingdom | collected 2010/2012 ...
GCAGCTCGTGCGCGGACAGCGGCGTCTGATCCTTCGGGCAGTACGGCAGCACGCGGTAGCCCTGGTACGCCAGGCCCTTCTCGTACAGCTGCTTGAACGCCCACATCACCGACTCCATGTACGGGATGTTCAGCGTCTTGTACCCGTGCTCGAAGTCGACCCAGCGGGCCTGACGATGCACGTAATCCTGCCATTCGTGCGTGTACTTCAGGACGGAGGCGCGGCAGGCGTCATTGAACTTGTCGATGCCCATCTTCTCGATCTGGTCGACCGAGTCGATGCCGAGTTCCTTCTGCGCCTCAAGCTCGGCGGGCAGGCCGTGGGTGTCCCAGCCGAACACGCGGTTGACCTTGCGGCCCTTCATGGTCTGGTAGCGCGGGATCACGTCCTTCGCGTAACCGGTCAGCAGGTGGCCGTAGTGCGGCAGGCCGTTCGCGAACGGCGGGCCGTCGAAGAACACGAACTCGTTCTGACTATGGTCGCCGGAAGGGTTGCGTTCAACGGACTTGTTGAAGGTGTCGTCCTTGTCCCAATACTTCAGGACGGTTTCCTCCATGTTGGGGAAACTCGGGTTCGGCGCGACGCTGGCGGTCTCGCCGCCCTCGTTCGCCTTGGGATACACGTTTTCGCTCACCGTAAATCTCCTGTTAGTACTGTGCACTGGTCCTACAGGAGCGTCATTGATGGCGATTGCCGGGCGCCGACGTGTGCCGGCTGGGTTCACGAATGTCACGTACCGAACCGTGGGCCGATTAGTCAATCGCCTCGCAGCCGGAACCGACTGTGTTCCGCCCGGAACAGCCATGTCTGCCGTTCCTGCCTACGAGGACGATGACGAGCGCTGGTATGCGCTCCGCACCGCGGTACCACCTCGCTTATCGCACCGGTTGCGCCGCTCCGAACTGTTGCACTCGGAGCCGCGAGCCTGCGCGACCGCTTGTGTTCGGCTGTGACGGGCCGATCCCGTCGGTTCTACTCAGCTTCGTGCCGTCGACGTTCGATCGACCGTCATGAAGCTTTTCTTCCGAAGACTCCCCGCTGATAACGGATCATCGCCTTGACTTCGGTGCATATCCTATCACGGTGTGTGGCCGACGGAACCGGAGTGGCCGCGAACGCCGTCTGCTCGCGGCCAGGCAATCATGCGAGGCCCGAAATCCGACCATCATGCCGGATGTACGCCGACGCTCAATCGCGCACGATGCTGCCGACGATCCCCGAGACAATGGACATGATGAGAGAGCCGAGCACCGCCCACCAGAACCCGTGCACCAACACGCCAACACCGAACAGACTGATTGCCAACCATGAGGCGAGCCGCATGAACAGCCAGTTGATGACCAGATACAGCAGCCCGAACGTGAGAATCGAAAACGGCAGCGCGATCAGCTGCGTCACCGGCTTGATCGAGGCGTTGATCAGCGCCATGAACAGCGCGAACACTGCGATTCCCAAAATCGGAGGCTGCCCCACCGCGGTCATGCCGGGCAGAAGCACCACCATCACCGCGGCCGCAACCGTCAGCACCAGCCATCGTATCAGAAAATCCTTCATGGCGCCCATCTTATGCCATCCAAGCCGTCACCGATCGGTTGCGATGTGCCGGTTCGGTGCATTCATCATATGTCGGGCACGATCATCGAGAACGATTGCACTTAAGGGCACAATCGCCGCCTAAAGACCCAGACCACCCTCAGTCGGCTCCGCCGACAGCTCCCGCCAGCAGGAGCCAGCATGCAACTCCAATACGACGTCAGGGCGGAAATCGTCGATTACGTTCCGCGGATTCTTCGGCTACCATGCAAACAGGAGGACGACGATGACTACAAAGGAAACGGCGGCGGCGACCACGACGAAGCAGGCAGCCGCCCGGCAACGGGCGTTCGCGCAACTGGACGCGACCTTCCGCTCAGGAGTCACCCGGCCACTGCGCTGGCGAAAGGCGCAACTCGACGCGATGGCCCGAATGCTGAGGCAGAATGCCACCGTCATCGCCCGTGCGGTACGCGCCGACCTGGGCAAACCCGCCGCGGAGACCGCGCTGATGGAAATCGGGCTGGTGCTCGATGAGATTCGCTTCATCAAGCCACGCCTCGGCAGGTGGGCGGCGCGGCATCCCAAGCCGATGCATTACCTGCTGCAGCCCGCAGTCGGCTGGACAGTCGCCGAGCCGAAAGGCGTGGCGCTCATCATCTCGCCGTGGAACTATCCGGTGCTGCTCAGTTTCGAGCCTATGGCGGACGCGATCGCCGCAGGCAATTGCGTGTGCATGAAACCATCGGAGCTGTCTCCGCACACCAGCGGCGTGATGGCGGACCTCATCGCACGGTACATGGACCCGCAGGCGTTCCGCATGGTTCAGGGAGGACCGCAGGAGACGACAAAGCTGCTGGAGCAGCCGTTCAATCACATCTTCTACACCGGCGGAGGAAAAGTCGGTTCAATAGTCATGGCCGCCGCCGCGAAGCATCTCACACCGGTCACTTTGGAGCTCGGAGGCAAGTCGCCGGTGTTCGTCGACCGTACCGCGAACCTCGACGTCGCCGCGCGGCGCATTGCCTGGGGGCGGTTCATCAACGCCGGGCAGACCTGCGTGGCACCCGACTATGTGCTCACAACGTCCGACGTCATCGAGCCGCTGGCCGGAAAGATCGCCGAAGCCGTCACGCGGTTCTTCGGCTCAGACCCGCAACATTCCGACAGTTTCGGACGCATCATCAACGCCCGGCATTTCGACCGGCTGACTGCGCTGCTGCCCGATCCGAAGAGCCCCGCCACCGGACGCACGGTATGCGGTGGCAATACCAGACGCGATGACCTCTACATCGCACCGACCGTGCTATTGGGCGTCAAACCCGATGCGCCGGTGATGCAGGAGGAGATATTCGGCCCGATTCTGCCCATTTTGGAAGTCGCCGACGCGAAGGCCGCAGTGGAATTCATCAACGCCCGGCCACGCCCGCTGGCGGCCTACGCGTTCACGGGCAGCAAGAGGGTACGGCGGATGTTCGAGCGCGAAGTCAGTTGCGGAGCGCTGGGATTCAACCTGCCGCTTGGCCATCTGATCTCCAGTCGGCTGCCGTTCGGCGGCGTGGGAGCTTCGGGCATGGGCTCATATCACGGCAAGGCCGGGTTCCTGGAGTTCAGTCATGTCAAGACCGTGGTCGGCAAGCCCGCGGTGCCGGATACGCTTTCGCTGGTGTATCCGCCGTATGACGGCTTGAAGAAGATACTGATTTCGGCGGTCAGTCATACGCCGAGAGTGCGGTAGCGGGACACGGCGCACCTCCCGCTGGCGGGAGGTGACGCGCAGCGCCGGTGGGTGGTGACCACCCCCAGTCGGCTCAGCCGGCAGCCCCCGCCAGCGGGGGGCGTTACAGTATTCCAGTCGGCTCCGCCGACAGCCCTTCGGGCCCTGCAATTATGGACGGGCTAGGCATGACTGTTCCGCTGGCTCATTGTCGTTCGCTCTTCGCCTACAAATAGCACCGCTGTTTGCTTGACGGCTCAGCCCGTCAACGGGGGCATAATGTAAAAGCCCCTCGCGATGAGGGGCTTTATCGATGAGTAGGACTTGTTACTTGGCTTCGTTGGTGGTGAGCATGGCCTTGGTGACCTGTTGGTAGAGATCCTCGTAGCCGCCGGGCGTGGAGGCGGGCAGCACGACGGTCTTGGTGTTGTTCGACTCGGACAGCGAGCGCATCACATCAAGGTACTGGTTGAACAGCACGACGTTGTTGACGTCGTTGATGTCCATGCCCACGGCCTGCAGGCTCTTGATCTGGTCGACGATGCCGTTTGCGATCTCACGACGGTAGTTGGCCTGGCCCTCACCCTGGAGTCGGGTCTTCTCGGCGTCCGCAGCGGCCTGCGTCTCGATCTGGATGCGCTGCGCCTCGGCACGCTGGCGGGTGGCCTCCTTCTCACGCTGCGCGGCGTTGATGGAGTCCATCGCGCTCTTGACCTGCGGGCTCGGGTCAATGGCGGTGATCAGCGTCTTGACGACGGTGAAGCCGAAGCGCGCCATCTCGGCGCCGACCGTCTTCTGCACGTCGAAGGCGACGTCGTCCTTGCGGGCGAAGGCGTCATCGAGGCTGAGCGCCGGGATCGCGGAACGCAGCGCGTCCTCCATGTAGCTTCTGAGCTGTCCGGCGGGATCGCGCAGCTCATAGTATGCGGTGGCGACGTTCTCAGGATTGACACGGAACTGCGTCGAAGCGACGACCGTGACGAACACGTTGTCGAGCGTCTTGGTTTCCAGCTGCACGTTCAGCTGGGAGACTCGCATGTTCGTCTTCGTCGAGATGCGGTCGACGAACGGGATCTTGGCGTGGATGCCGGCGAACTGGACCTTATTGTATTTGCCGAACCGTTCGATGATGTATGCCTGCTGTTGCGGCACGATGAAAATCGAGGCGCACAGCACGGCGAGGACGATGACGACGATGACGCCCAACATGATCAGAGCACCCGTCATTCCCACCAGAACACCCATCATTCCTCCTTGCCTGGTGTTGCCACACCCTACTTCGGGCGCGATGTCTATTCCATCCTATCCGAAAACGACGGGCTTTCAGTGAAAGCTCACATAAAATTCAAGAGTTGTTCGCCGTGTGGCCCTTCTTCGTCTCACCGTACGGAACGGCGGCATGCCCACGTCTACTCCCCGTATGCGCCGGCTATGGCCCGGTCAAGGTCGGCCATCAGGTCTCCCGCGTCCTCAAGACCGATGGACAGACGAATCAGATCGTCGCTCACACCGGCGGCCTTACGATACGATTCCGGCACCTCGCGGTGAGTGATGTTCGCGGGGTCGACGATCAGCGACCTTGCGTCGCCGATATTTGGCACGTATGAGAACAGCTTCACGCCGTCGAGGATGCGACGCACACGGTCCGCGCCGCCTTCCACCTTGAACGAGAGGATCTGGCCGACGCCTCGGGGGAAGTATTTCCCGGCGAGCGCATGATACGGCGAGTCCGGCAACCCTGAATAATTCACCGACACGACATGCGGCGTGTGTTCGAGGTGCCCGGCGATGGCCGTCGCCGTTTCGACCTGGCGGGCGACCCGCTGCGGCAGCGTCTCCAGTCCGATCAGCTGCAGGTATGCGTTGAACGGGCTTTGCACGGCACCGAACGTGCGCAGGTATTTGACGCGGATGCGCCTGATGAACGCTTCGGAGCCAAACGCCCCGGAGAAGCTGCGCCGGTTGCCGTCGATGTCGGCGATGACCTGCTCAGGCCGCGTGAATTGCAGGAAACGGCCGTTCGCCCAGTCGAACCGTCCGGCGTCGACGATCACGCCGCCGATGGCGTTGCCATGCCCGGTGATGCCCTTGGTGGTCGAATGCACAACGATGTCGGCGCCGAATTCGATCGGGCGCAGCAGGTACGGCGTCGGCACGGTGTTGTCGAGAATCAGCGCCAGCCCGTGCCGGTGCGCCAGATCGGCCAGCGGACGGATATCGGTGATGGCGGTGTTCGGGTTGGCGACCGTCTCGGCGAAGATGGCACGGGTCGCGGGACCGATCAGAGACTCGATCTCATGCAGGTCGTTGATGTCCTTGACGAAATCAGCGTGGATGCCGAACTGCGGCAGGAAGTCGCCGAGCGCATCGACTGACGCCCCATACAGGTTCGTCGGCGCGATGATGCGGCCACCGCCCTCCCCCGCGCACATCAGCGCGTATGACACCGCAGCCATGCCCGACGACACCGCCACCGCGCCGACGCCACCCTCCAGGGCGGCGAGCCGGCGTTCGAGCGCATCGACGGTCGGATTGGCGACTCTGGAATACTCGAACCCGGATATCTCACCGGCGGCCAGATCACGGCCACGAGCGGCGTTCTCCAAATCGAAGGCGGCGGAGGCGTAGATGGGCACGCTGACCGCATTGTCGTTGCGGTTCGCATTATCCCCGCCATGAACCGCAAGCGTGCTGAAATCAGTCATTTCCAAATCCCTTTCATCCGCATGACCGCCAAAACAACGAACACCGACCGCCATATTTCTTCAAGACACGACAGTGCGGGCGTCATCGCCATGAACGTCGACGCCCGCACGGCCCGCACCGCATGATAGGCACGGTACGCGACCCTATGCGGCCACTTCCTTCGTCAGCCGGTCGAGCACCTGACCGCTTACGCCGTCGATGTCCAGCACCTCGAACGCCTTGTCGAAGCCCTGCCCCAGATCCTCGATCAGGTCAGACACGTCCTCGATGCCCACCGACAGACGCACCAGCTCGTCGGTGATGCCCACCTTGAGACGCTCCTCGCGAGGCAGCTCGAAATGCGTCATGCGGCATGGCAGCTCGGCGAGGCTTTCCACCGCGCCCAGACTGACGGCGAGATGGAACACGTGCAGGTTGTCGAGCACGATGGACGGGTCGACCCCCGGCACCACTTCGAAGGACAGCACGCCGCCGAACCCCTTGAGTCCATTCTCGGCGAGCAGACGGTTGCGGTCGCCATACACGCCCGGGTAATGCACGGCCCGAACGAGCGGATGCGCCAGCAGGTATTCCGCCACGGCCTGCGCGTTGCGCTGCTGACACTCCATACGCAGCGCCAACGTCTGGATGCCACGGCGCACGTCGTTGCATTCGGTCGGGGCGAGCACGCCGCCGAACCGGTTCTGCGCGAAGTAGATGCCATTGCCGACCTCATCGTCCAACACCACCACAAGGCCGGCGTTCACCTCGGAATGGCCTGCCAGGTATTTGGTGGCCGAATGGATGACGATATCCGCGCCCAAATCGAGCGGCTGCTGCAGGTACGGCGTGACGAACGTGTTGTCGACGATGGACAGCGCGCCGTATCGGTGCGCGATGGCCGAGATGCGGTTGACGTTGCTGATCTGCAGCAGCGGGTTGGTCAGCGTCTCGAAATATACGGCGCTGGCCGCGCGGCCGCCTCTGTCGCGCCCGCTGATCGCGGCGTCGAGCGCCTCGTAGTCGGCGGTGTCGACGCTGTCGAACTCCAGCCCGCGCTCGGCGAAGTACTCGTTGAACAGCGAATACGTGCCGCCGTAGATGTTCTTGCCGACCACGATGCGGTCCCCGGGTTTGAAGATGGACAGCACCGCGTGAATCGCGGCGAGTCCGGACGCGAACGCGAAGCCGCGAGTCCCGTGCTCCAGCTGGGCGATCTGCTTTTCCAGAAAGTCGCGGGTCGGGTTGCCGCTGCGCGCATAATCCCAGCGGGGCATGGCGTTGACCGATTCGACAGCGTATGTGGATGAGTTGTAGATGGGCGGGTTGACGGCTCCGGTGTTGTTGTCGTTGACCGGCAATCCGTGGACCAGCTGAGTGTTGAACCTCGTCATGAGCACCCCCTGCGGTTTTTTTGGCGGGTTTCCCGATGAACCCCGCGTGACCCTTATGAAGGTAGTCAGCGGCCGGCGGCCCCGCAACCCGGACGGCATACACATTATTTATAGGATGCTCAAAACCTTTGCAAACACTGGATTTTCACGACTTGCACGGCATCTTTGACGACCGGCAAGAGCCATTTGCGACACGCACGGAATGTTCTGGCGGCAACCAAGGCGCGACTAAGTGCGACATGGCTTCGCGCAGAAACCGACGCTACGACCCATCGGCCATCGTGATGTTCGTCACATCCGGGCCCTGTAGGGCATTTGGTCTCACCCCGGCATCGGAACCGGGCGATATGCTGGAGTGACGCCGGCGGGATTCACGCGCCGGAGGGACCCAAGCAAAGGAGCTCGCCCATAACCACCGTAGCCATCGTCGGATGCACTCACGCGGGAACGTTCGCCGCCACATCCATCCTCAAGCAGCATCCCGACTGGACGGTCCACGTATTCGAACGCAACGACTCGCTGTCGTTCCTTTCCTGCGGCATCGCGCTGTGGGTCGGCGATCACGTGTCCGATCCGAAGCGCATGTTCTATTCGTCGCCGAAGGCCCTCGCCGAAGCCGGCGCCACGATGCACATGCGCCACGACGTGCTCGATGTGGATGTCGCCGGCAAGGTGTTGCGCGCCCGTGACATGAACACCGGGGAAGTCGGCGAATACCGATACGACAAGCTGGTGATCACCACCGGTTCCGCGCCCGTGGTGCCGCCGATCGACGGACTGGACGAGGCACTCGAATCGGGACGCGTGCTGCTGTGCAAGAACTGGGACCATGCGATGGCGATCAAGGAGCGCGCGGGCAGCGCGAAATCGGCCGTCGTGATCGGCGCGGGGTACATCGGCGCGGAGATCGCCGAGCAGTTCAGCGAAATCGGCGTGAAGACCACGCTGGTGGATGCGCTGGACCGCGTGCTGGCGAACAATTTCGACGCGACCATCACCGATGACGTGGAGCAGGCGTTCGACGAGCATGGCGTGACCCTGGCGCTCGGCCAGAAGGTGACGGCGTTCCGGCCGGCGGCCGGCAGCGACGGGATCGAGGGCTCCGGCGTGACCGTGGTCACCGAGAAGGGCGAGTACACGGCTGATATGGCGATCCTGGGCGCCGGATTCCGCCCGAACACCGCGTTGTTCGCGGATCAGCTGCGTATGCTGAAGAACGGGGCGATCGTCATCGACGACTACATGCGCGCCTCATTGCCGGACAACACGGTGCTCGACGACGTGTTCGCGGCGGGCGACAGCGCCACGGTCCGATACAACCCGACCGGCGCGGACGATTACATCCCGCTCGCCACCAATGCGGTGCGGCAGGGGCTGCTCATCGGCGAGAACATCGTCGCCGCGACGAAGCGGTATCCCGGCACGCAGGCCACCAGCGCAGTGCAGTTGTACGATCTGGCGATGTCCGCCACGGGACTCACCGCCGGCGGCGCGAAACGCCGAGGCATCGCCGCGAAATCGACGACGATCACGCAGGATTACCGCCCCGATTTCATGCTCACCACCACGCCGGTGACGACCACGCTGGTGTGGAGCCCGGTCACCCGGCGCATCCTGGGTGCGCAGTTCCTGTCGAAGCATGACATCTCGCAGGCGGCGAACGTCGTGTCCGTGGCCATTCAGGCGGGGTTCACGATCGATCAGCTCGCCGGCGCCGACCTGTTCTTCCAGCCGAACTTCAGCCAGCCGATCAATTTCGTCGGAGCCGTGGCCATTCAGGCAGTGGCCGAAAGCTGACCCCAATCGTTGACTCGCGCTCAACGCGGATGCGAAAGCCCCGATCATTGGGAAACGGCCATTCCGGTTCTCGTATCCGCGGCTAATGCGAGCGCACGATTCGCATCAGCCGCGTGACCTGTTCGGCGGTGCGGGCCACGTTCGCACGGGCGTCGCGCAGCAGCTCATCGAGACTCGCGGCACCCGGCGCGGCACCGAAGACCGCATCGATGCCGCGCCCGTGCAGACACTCGATGCCGTCGCCGACGTGGCCGGCGATAGCAATCACCGGTTTGCCGTGCCGCTTCGCCACGGAGGCGACCCCGACCGGCGTCTTGCCGAACATGGTCTGCGCGTCAATCGAACCTTCGCCGGTGAACACGATGTCCGCCCATTGCGCGGCGGCATCCAGCCCGGACTGCTCGATCACCAAGTCGATACCCGGGCGAAAATCGGCGTGCAGCACGGCGAGCAGCGCCATGCCGATGCCGCCCGCCGCCCCGGCTCCGGGATGATCGGCGATGGGCGTGCGGGTACGGTGGTCAGGACGGGAACGGTGGCCAGGAGACGATGATTCAGCCACGGCCGCTTCGACTTTTCCGCCATCGCCATTCCGTTCGGCGGGCACCTGTTCAGCGAGCGCACGTTCGATGACCGACGAGACGTGCCGCAGGGCGCCGTCCAACAGCGTCACGTCTTCGCGACTCGCGCCCTTCTGCGGGCCGAACACCGCGCTGGCGCCCTCGGGGCCGGTCAGCGGATTGGTCACATCGCAGGCGGCGATGACATGCACGTCGCCAAGCCGTCTGTCCAGACCGCTTAGGTCAACGCGCTCCACTTCGGCGAGCGCCGCCCCGCCCGGCCGCACGTCACGCCCGTCATGGTCAAGCAGCCGCACCCCCAACGCCTGCAGGAGACCGCAGCCCGCGTCGTTGGTGGCGCTGCCGCCGAGCCCGACGATGATCGTCTCGGCGCCGGCGTCGAGCGCGGCCCGGATCAGTTCGCCCGTGCCGTATGACGTCGTGGCCTTCGGGTCGCGTTCGGATGGGCGCAGCAGCGCCAGTCCGCTGGCGGCGGCGGTCTCCACGACCGCGGTGCGGCCGTCGCCGAGCAGCGCGAGCCCGGCCTGCACCGGGCGTCCGAGGGGATCGTGCGCGCCGGCCGTCAGCATCGTGCCGCCGGTGGCGTCGGCCAGCGCCCGCGCGGTTCCCTCTCCCCCGTCAGCCATGGGCAGGCATCGTATTTCGGCGTCGGAGTCGCCGCAGCGGATGCCTTCGGCCAGGGCCCGTGCCGCCTCGGCGGCGGTCAGGCTCTCCTTGAAGGAATCAGGCGCACATAGGTATCGCATCGCCGGATCACACCTGCTATTCGGTGCGCAGCGCGGTGGCCGGGTCCTGCTTGGCGGCCTTGCGCGACGGAATCAGGCCGCCGATAAGGGTGAGCACCATGCTGAGCACCACCAGGATCACCGCTCCGGCCACCGGCAGCGCGGCGTTCACGTCGTTGGTGCCGATGAAATGGTGCAGCACCTGGTTGCCCGGTATGAGCAGCAGCAGCGTCACGCCTATGCCGATCAGGCCGGCGCACAGGCCGATGAGTCCGGTCTCCGCGTTGAACACCTGCGACACATTGCGCTTCGAGGCGCCCATCGCGCGCAGGATGCCGATCTCCTTGGTGCGTTCCAGCACCGAGATGTACGTGATGATGCCGATCATGATCGACGACACCACCAGCGACACGGACACGAACGCGATCAGCACATAGGAGATCACGTTGATGATCGTCGTCACCGAGCTCATCATCAGGCCGACGTAATCGGTGTAGACGATCTTGTCGGCCTTGGGCACGGTCTTGTTGTAGTCGGTGATGGCCTTGGACACGTGGTCCTTGTCCTCGAAGCTGTCGGTGTAGATGTTGATCGTCGAGGGCGCGTCCCGGCTCACCACGCCGAACGCGGCGAGGTTGTCGTCATACGTGCCGGTCGAGACGTACTGGTCGTAGATCTTGACCAGCACGTCCTGCGAGGCGGTGGCGATGTACTGGTCGAAGCTGTCGGCGAGCTGCTGCTCGCTCATCGCCGCCATCCGCTGCCCGCCCGCGGCTGACTGCCCGGCCTGCCCGGGCTGAGCCGACTGCGCTGACTGCGACTGCATCACGGCCTTGGCCATGTTCGCCTTGTCGCTCACGCCGAGCGAGGCCACATAGGTCTTGGCATCAGCGGCCTTCGCCGCGTCGTCCAACGGCGAGAACGCCAGGCCGTTGAGCACGTCGCGGGTCTTGTCCTTCTCCTGGTCGGTGACGATGGCGCTGGAGTTCGCATGGTCGATCAGCTCGTCGGTCAGTGCGCGGGTGTAGCCGATTCCGGTGGCCAGCGGCGTGGCGGAGGCGTCCTTGATCGGCTTGACCACGCCCACGATCTTCAGCTGCTCCGCCGAGTCGAAGCGCTCTGCGATGGCGTCCGCGTCGTCGCCGATGTACGTGTAGTCGCCGTTCGCGTCCTTCACGTACTGGTCTGCGGCGGGTATCATGGCCAGCTTCTGCCCCATCGCCGTCGCGTAGTCGATCTTGCCGGTGGGTGTCTTGACCGTCTCGCCGTCGTTGAGCTTGTTCATCATGTCGGTGTAGTCGCTGGCCTTGAGCAGGCCCAGCTCATACAGCGTGGTGAGCGGTACCTTGTTGTCGTCGTCAAGCACGAGCACGACCTGGTCCTTGCCGGTCGGCCATGCGCCCTTGACCACGCGGTAGTTGTCGGTGATGACCTTGCTGATGAGCTGATCGTCCTTCGCCCCCGGCATGATTTCATGGAACGAGTTGGGCGACGCGCTCGTGTCGGTCTTGCCGGTCAGCACCGTCATCTGCATGCTCGTCATGTCGGACATGCTCGACGACTGGCCCATCGAGCTCATCCGCGCAGCGTTCGATGTCGAATCGGACTTGGCACCGATGGTGACGCCGTTCGCGGTGACCAGCGTGCCGTCGGGATCGTGGCTGAACACGGAGAACTTCACGTCGTACGTGTATTGGATGCCGGTTTCGCCGACATATTGGCGAACCTCGCTGTTGGGGTCGTCCAGATACTTCTTGAAATCGGCGAGGTTGTTCTTCGTGATGCTGCTCGTCAGGCTGGAGGTCTGCTTGATGCTGCGGTCGTCCGGGTAGATGCCGTCGTTCTTCGCCGATTTGCCTCCGGTCTCCTTGCCGCCCGCCTGGGCGCCCATGATGCTGGTCATGTCGAAGGTCTGCGAGTCGATGGTGATCGGATAGGCGGTCATCGTGTCGCGCTGGATGCTGTCGATGTACGCGTTAACGCCGGTGGAAACCGACAGGATCAGGGCGATGCCGATGATGCCGATAGACCCGGCAAACGAGGGGAGCAGCGTACGGCCCTTCTTGGTCCTCAGATTGTTGAAGCTCAGCGCGATGGACGTGGCGAGCGACATCGAGGCCTTGCCCAGCCTCTTGTGTACGGGTGCCTCGGACGCGCCCTCCTCGACCTCGTACGGGTCGGAATCGCTGCGGATCACGCCGTCGCGCAGCTGGACGGTTCTGGTGGCGTACTGCTCGGCGAGCTCGGGATTATGTGTGACCATGACCACCAGACGGTCCTTCGCCACCTCCTTGAGCAGGTTCATGATCTGCACGGACGTGTCGGAGTCGAGCGCTCCGGTCGGCTCGTCGGCCAGCACGATGTCCGGGTCGTTGACCAGGGCGCGGGCGATGGCGACGCGCTGCATCTGCCCGCCGGACAGCTGGTTCGGCTTCTTGTTGATGTGGTCGCCCAGCCCGACCTGTTCGAGGGCCTTGCGGGCACGCTCCCGCCGTTCGGTACGGGATACGCCGGAGATCGTCAGCGCGAGCTCCACGTTCGACAGAATCGTCTGGTGCGGAATCAGGTTGTAGCTTTGGAACACGAAGCCGATCGTGTGGTTGCGGTACGAATTCCAGTCACGGTCCTTGTACCGTTTGGTGGAGACCCCGTTGATGATCAGGTCGCCGCTGTCGTACCGGTCCAGGCCGCCGATGATGTTGAGCAGCGTGGTCTTGCCGGAACCCGACGGGCCCAATATCGCCACGAATTCGCTGTCGCGCAGGTTCAGGCTGACGTCATCCAACGCCTTCTGCACAAAATCGCCGGTCTTGTATTGCTTGGAAATCGACTTGATCTGCAGCACGATGCTCCCCTTATTACCCATGGGTGGTTCGTCGTATGTCTCCATGATTTGCGATATGACACCACTGTATCCGACCCGTTCCCCCAGCGCCTCGTGATTCACCGCAAGCATGGGGAATAAAACCGACAACAAACGACTTTGCGTCGCTTTGACATGACGGAACCGTGACGGCCCTCGCGCGTCAAGTGTGTGTATCAAGCATGCTTTGCGTTTTTTTAGCGCCCCCCTCAGCAGTTTTCCCATACAGTCGAAACCATGACAGGACTCACTACATCTGAAGTCGAAGAACGCCGCGCGCGAGGCGAGGGCGAAACCGGGGCGCGAAGCGTCACCAAATCGACAGGCGCGATACTGCGCGAGAACATCTGCACGCTGTTCAACGCACTGAACTTCGCTATAGCGATACTGCTGTTCGCGGTCGGCGCGTACTCCAACATGCTGTTCATCGCGATCATCATCCTCAACATCGTCATCGGCATCGTGCAGGAATTCAAGGCGAAGAAACTCGTCGACGAGCTGACGATCCTCAACCAGCCGCACGCGGTGGTGCTGCGCGACGGCAAGGAGACGACCATCGAGGCCGGCGACATCGTCAAGGACGATGTCATGGTGCTGGATTCCGGCAAGCAGATCTGCAACGACGCCGTGGTCATCGACGGCCGTCTGGAAGTCAACGAATCGCTGCTGACCGGCGAAAGCGACTCCATCGACAAGACCGCCGGCAGCGAGCTGTATTCCGGCAGCTCGGTGATTTCCGGCCGCGCGTACGCCCGTGTGACGCACGTCGGCGACGAGAACTACACGAATTCGCTGATCAACGAGGTGCGCCAGGAGAAGCGCGTGCACTCCGAGCTGCTGGATTCGATGCGCAAGGTCACCCGGTTCACCAGCTTCCTGATCATCCCGCTGGGCGTGCTGCTGTTCGTCGAGGCGATGTTCCTGCGGCACTCCGGCACGTACGACGCCGTGGTGTCGTCCGCCGCGGCGCTGCTCGGCATGCTGCCGAAGGGACTGGTGCTGCTGATCTCCGTGTCGCTGGCCACCGGCGTGATCCGCCTCGCGAAGGCCAAGATCCTCGTGCAGAACATCTATTCGCTGGAGACGCTGGCGCATGTGGACGTGCTGTGCCTCGACAAGACCGGCACGCTGACGGACGGCAACATGAGCGTGGACCGGATCGTGCCGCTCGGCGAGCGCGGTGCCGCCGAGGATTCCGACGCGCTGCTGCGCGCCTACCTGGACGCCAGCGAGGACAACAACGTGACCATCGCGGCGCTGCGCGCCCATTTCGGTGCCGACGACTCCACCGCCGATGCCGGGCAGCCCGCGGCGCCCGCCGGTGACGGCCGTTTCGCCGCGCAGGCCATCATCCCGTTCTCATCGAAGCGCAAATGGGGCGCCATCACGATGCGCGCAGCGGCTGGCGCGGCAGACGCGCCTCGCCACGCGCAGGAGGGCGAGTCGGCCGCGACGGCGACCGGAACCGTGTTCCTGGGCGCCCCGGAGCGCATCCTTGGCGCGAACCTGCCCGATGAGGCGGCCGCGCTGATGGGTCAGGGACTGCGTCTGATCGCCGTCGGATACCTGCCCGGCGCGTGGACGGACGAGGAGCGTCTGCCGGATGCGCTGCAGCCGATGTTCCTGATCGCGCTGCGCGACAACATCCGCCCGCGGGCCAAGGAGACGCTGGCGTACTTCCGCGACCAGGGCGTCGACGTGAAGGTCATCTCCGGCGACCATCCCGACACCGTCGCCGCCGTCGCCCGGCAGGCCGGCCTGGAGCGTTGGCGTGACGTCATCGACATGACCTCGGTGCCGGCGGACGCCCCGGATTCCACGTTCAACGACGTCGCCGGCCGATACACGGTGTTCTCTCGCGTCACCCCCAAGCAGAAGCGCCAGCTGGTGCAGGCGATGCAGCGGGCCGGGCATCAGGTCGCGATGACCGGCGACGGCGTGAATGACCTGCTCGCCCTGCGCGAGGCCGACTGCTCGATCGCCATCGCCTCCGGGTCGGACGCCGCGCGCCAGATCTCGCAGGTCGTGCTGCTCGACTCCGATTTCACCTACCTGCCGCAGGTGGTGCTGGAGGGCCGCAAGGTCGTCAACAACGTGACCCGCACGGCCGCCGTGTTCTTCATCAAGACGATCTACTCGGTGCTGGTGTCGTTCTTCTGCCTGGCTTTGAACGTCCCGTTCCCGTTCATTCCGATCCAGATCACACTTGTCGACGCCTGCATCGAGGCGTGGCCGTCGTTCCTGACGATATTCGAATCGGACACGCGACGCATCCGCGGCCGGTTCCTGCCCACTGCGCTCGGCAAGGCGGCGCCGTTCGCGATCGCCGTCACCGGCATGATCATCGCATTCAGCCTCATCGCTCCGTTCGGCGAGACGCAGAACCGCACGGTCATGTTCGCGCTGCTGATCGCCGCGTCGATGGTCGCCGTGATCAAGAGCTGCGTGCCGTTCACGAAGATCCGCGTGTTCGTCTGCGTGACGATGGTGCTGGGCGCCCCGTTCGCGCTGCTCATCCTGCCGCACCTGTTCGAGGTGGTCGCGATGACCGGCCCGATGTGGGCATGGTTCGCGGTGGCGTTCGTGGTGATGATGGCCGTCACCGCCGCGATCATCGCGGCGCAGCGGGCATGGCTGCGGTCACGGCGCTGACCGGCGAGCGATTCCCCGTGATGCCGGCCGGCGTCCGGCCCGGAGCGATTCGGACATTCATGTTCGATGCGTTCCGGG